>OWJB01001223.1_pt1 | contig 11595 bp, 5 predicted proteins | sample 1732861 | NCBI WGS metagenome assembly OWJB01 (sample SAMN05065762, study PRJEB22554) | human gut metagenome | biome: ENVO:2100002; feature: ENVO:00000062; material: ENVO:00002003 | host: Homo sapiens | place: USA
GATTACTACGCGTCTCGTGGGCTCGGAGATGTGTATAAGAGACAGTTCCTACACTTTGCAGTATATTAAAACGATTTGATTTCCACATTCACCCCTGGAAATCACGCCTCATCAATGGCATGACCAATATCATGTCTCATGTATTTGTTCTCAAAATGGATCCATTCCGTTGCCTTATAAGCATTGGCTCTGGCCTCTTTTAAGTCCTTTCCTGTGGCTGTTACCCCAAGAACACGGCCTCCGTTTGTCAGGATATTTCCCTCTGCATCAAACTTGCTGCCTGCGTGGAATACATAATAGCCGTCCTTGTCCTTAAAGTTCTCAAGACCTGTGATCTTCTTACCCTTTTCATAATGCTCCGGATAGCCATCAGAAGCCAGCACTACGCACACAGCTGCATTATCCTCAAACTGCAGGTCGATCTGGTCCAATGTGCCGTCTACACATGCCTCAAACACATCTACGATATCATTTTTCATTCTCGGAAGCACTACCTGGGTTTCTGGATCGCCGAAACGTGCATTGTATTCCAGAACCTTTGGTCCATCCGCTGTGAGCATTAAACCAAAGAAGATAATTCCCTTAAACTCACGGCCTTCTGCCTTCATGGCATCTACTGTCGCCTGGTAGATATGCTTCTTGCAGAATTCATCTACCTCTGGAGTATAGAATGGGCTTGGTGAAAATGTTCCCATACCGCCTGTATTTAAGCCCTGATCCCCGTCCTTTGCACGCTTGTGGTCCTGGGCGGAAGTCATGATCTTAATGGTCTTTCCATCTACAAAGGACAATACAGAAACCTCACGGCCAGTCATAAACTGCTCTACTACAATGCGGTCACCAGCGTGTCCAAACTGCTTATCTAACATGAGAGTCTTAACGCCTTCTTTTGCCTCTTCCCTTGTATTACAAATGAGAACGCCTTTTCCTAAAGCCAGACCGTCAGCCTTTAAAACGATCGGTACCGGTGCTGTTTCCAGATATTTAAGGGCAGCTTCCGGTGTATCAAAGGTCTCATAAGCTGCTGTCGGAATGCCGTATTTCTTCATCAGATCCTTGGAAAATGCCTTGGATCCCTCTAAGATGGCTGCATTCTTTCTTGGTCCGAACACACGCAGTCCCTTTTCTTCCAGTACATCTACGATACCACCTGCCAGTGGATCATCCGGTCCCACTACTATCAGGTCAAAGGCTTCTTTCTTTGCGAAATCAGCCATTTTTTCAAAATCCATTACACCGATATCCACGCATTTTGCAACCTCTGCAATACCTGCATTTCCCGGTGCACAGTATAATTCATCTACTTTCGGGCTTTTAGATAACTTCCAGCAGATCGCATGCTCTCTGCCGCCGCCTCCGATAACCAGTACTTTCATATCTTTCCTCCTAAATCAAGCCATTGGCGATCTTGTTTACCGCCTCTGGAAGAATGATCCACTCAGCCTGTTCCATGACACGTCTCTGCAGTACCTGAGGAGTATCACCAGGCTGCACCTCCACTGCCTTCTGAAGCAGGATCGGACCGGAGTCTACTCCTTCATCCACATAGTGGACCGTAGCGCCTGTAACCTTTACACCTCTTGCCAGAGCTGCCTCATGGACCTTTAAGCCATAATAGCCTACGCCGCAGAAGGACGGGATCAGGGACGGATGGATGTTGATGATCTTATTTCTGTATTTGCGGATCATCTCCTCCGGGATGGTTACTAAAAATCCTGCCAGAACGATCAGATCCAGGTTATATTCATCTGTTTTCTTTAAAAATGCTTCATTAAACGCAGTTCTGTTTTCAAAGCTTTTCGGTGAAATGCAAACAGCTTCGATGCCATGGTTTCTGGCACGTTCCAGTGCATAAGCCCCTGGATTGTTGCTGATGACTACTTCCACCTTTGCATTTGTGATCTTTCCACTGTCAATGGCATCTAAGATCGCCTGAAGATTGGTTCCGCCGCCGGATACCATTACGCCAACTCTTAACATAAAGTCACGCCTTTCTCCCCATTTTCAATGGTTCCTACTACATATGGCTGATCGCCTGCTGCCTTAATAGCTGCCATGGTCTTATCCACATCTGCCTCGTCCACAGCCACTACCATGCCAAGTCCCATGTTAAATGTATTATACATCATTTTCTCTTCGATCTTGCCTTTTTCAGCAAGAAGTTTGAAAATCGGAGGTACCGGATAGCTGTCCTTGCGGATCACAGCACGGACACCGTCCTTTAACATACGCGGAACATTCTCATAGAAACCACCGCCTGTAATATGGCTGCATGCCTTTACGGTCACGCCGGACTTTTTAATGTTCTTTAATGCCTTTACGTAAATTCTGGTTGGCGCAAGAAGTGCTTCGCCCAGAGTCTTTCCAAGGCTGTCATAATAAGTATCTAAACCTTCTTTATTCATTTCCTTCTCAAATACCTTACGTACCAGAGAGAAGCCATTGGAATGTACGCCGGTAGAAGCCATACCGATCAGCACATCTCCTGCTTCCAGGTTCTCACCTGTGATCATTTCTTTCTTGTCGCAGACACCTACTGCAAAACCAGCCAGGTCATAATCCTCTTCCGGCATCAGTCCTGGATGCTCTGCTGTCTCACCGCCGATGAGAGCTGCCTCAGACTGTAAACAGCCTTCTGCCACGCCCTTAACGATATCAGCGATCTTTTCCGGATAATTCTTTCCGCAGGCAATATAGTCTAAGAAGAATAATGGCTCGCCGCCTGCGCAGGCAATATCATTGACACACATAGCCACTGCGTCAATACCAATGGTATCATGCTTGTCCATGATAATAGCCAGTTTTACCTTGGTTCCGCAGCCGTCTGTACCGGATAATAATACCGGCTCTTCCATTTCCTTGATCTTTGCTAAAGAAAAGGCGCCGGAGAAACCGCCAAGTCCGCCTAATACTTCTGCGCGCATGGTCTTTTTTACATGCTCTTTCATTAATTCAACTGATTTATAACCTGCCTCAATATCAACTCCGGCTTTCTTGTAATCCATCATCTTCTTATCCTCCGAATTTGTCCTGTCTATACCTTCTGTAATGTTACTTTTCTAATGTTATTTTTTTTATATTATTCCTGTAATGTTATTTCTGTGCCATATACTCTTTGTATCCGATCTTTTCCAGTTTCTCAGCCTTTTTCTCTACGTCTTCTTTTAAATTCTCAGAATATGCTTTTAACTTTCCTAACAGTTCCTCATCAGATGTTGCAAGGATCTTTACTGCAAGGATACCTGCATTGGCACCGCCGTTAATTGCAACGGTTGCAACCGGGATACCGCTTGGCATCTGTACGATGGAATACAGAGAGTCTACACCGCCCAGATCAGAAGTCTTCATCGGGATACCGATTACAGGGAGTGGAAAGATAGCTGCACACATTCCTGGAAGGTGAGCTGCTTTTCCAGCACCTGCAATGATCACTTTAAAACCTTTTTCCTCTGCAGCCTTTGCCCACTTAAAAAACAGATCCGGTTCTCTGTGGGCGGAAATAATTGTCATCTCATAATCGATTCCAAACTTGTCCAGGATCTCTGCCGCTTTCGCCATAACCGGCATATCTGAGTCGCTGCCCATTACAATTCCTACCTTAGCCATCTTTCATTCTCCTTTTGAATAATATATATTAGATTTACTAATATATATGTTTTGTATATTTATCTTTTCTAATAATTATAATACTAAGAAATAAACCCGCAGTCAATAGTAAAAACGCAAAAAAGCAAATCAAAAAAAAGCCGCACACTGCTTTTTTTTGCCAGTGTGCGGCTCTTATCAGTCACTTAAGACTTATTTTGTTGCTTGAAACTCTCATGATCCTTGTTACTTAGGATTCCTCTTCTTTATGCTTCTTGCTCATAGCTGCCAGTGCAAGGAAGATACCGGAGAACATAAGGGTATTTGTCCTTCCTTCGTGTAATGTCGCAGGAAGATACTGCCTTTTACTGTTCTCCCTGCTTAAATTAATTTGGGTTTAAGCAAAGAGTCTTTCAGATACTGGTGAAACCAGCTTAGATTTGAATTAATAATATTTTAGAATTATTCCAGATACCTTGCTCATGTTCATTTTAGCACATGACACAGTGGATTGCAATACATTTATGCCCCTCCCACTTTATCCTCCAGGCCTATTTCCCTTTGTGTTCCCGCTTTTTCTTAGTATGTTATATACGCAGAAAGCCCCGGCCGTTTCCGACCGGAGCTTTCCGCTAACAGGGTATGTTTATGAGTTTGGGAATATTTTCTTTATTTCAGATATTCTTTCTATACATCCTGTTCTTTCTTTTTCCTTCCGATTGCAGTTAATGCAAGGAAGATTCCTGAGAACATCATGGTCAGTGCTGCTTTTACAGTGGTCTGGCCAGTCTTTGGAAGTGCTGCCATTGGGATCTCACCATCATCAATGACGATTGGTGCCGGTGACTCTGGTAATTCTGCCATTGGTACGTCTCCCGGGGTGATCGTTGTAGTAACACCAGGACCTCCGCTTGTATTAGAGATAGTTGATCTGTGGCTTCCGCCACCGCCTCCACCTGATGAACCGCCGCCACTATTTCCGCCACTGTAGCTGAAATATGCGGTAAATGTGGTATCTGCGATAAATCCGGCTTTTGCGATCTCACTTGCTGCGCTATAGTTCGTATTTCCATCAGACCAGCGGTTAAACTTATAATTTCCGATTCCTGCAACTGTTACTTCTGCCTTCGGATGAACCGGTGCAGTCATGTTGTAGGTACCATCTGCATTCTTAGGTCTGGTAACAACTTCTTTTACCTTACCGCTTACTGTTCCATAAGATGGATTTTCAGAAATATACTGGAAAGTAACCTGATACTTATCTGGAATGTTGTCTGGCTCATCTGGATCAATTTCTCCGATCTCGTCCATACTGTAATATACATTTACCATATTTTCCTTAGGATCAAGACCGATCTGCTTATCTGCGCCTTCAATGCGTTCCAGAACGTAATTCTTTCCGTTAAATTCAGATTCTTTTGGCACTGTAGTCGTAAGGATCTTTTCTCCGAATACACCGATATCACTTACAATCGCTGCTGCTGTATCTTCTGTTACAACGCCATTGGCATCTTCATAGAAGTAATGGATCTCATAATGAAGATCTCTTCTTACAATAAAGTGTGCAATGAATGTTTGATCTTCCAGGTATTCAGAATTTCTCAGCTCATCATCACTATTGAAGAATGTCAGATCATCCTGCTGCCATTTTTCAAATCTGTAACCGTCTTTTGGTGTTACAGTAGATGGCTGGGTTGGATGCTGAGGTGTCTGTGGGCCAAGTTCTGTGATCTCACCAGTTTCACTGTCTCTGAAGATTTCATAAACAGTAGCAATCTCACTTGTTGTTCCTGTCACAGTTCCTTTATCATCATCTGCTGATACATAGGTGAATGTGATCTGATACTTATCCGGGATATCATCCTCATTAGTATCTTCGCTGTAATATACATTTACAATGTTCTGTTCATTGTCTGTTCCTACTGTAAGGTCATCAGCTCTTACAAAGGTATATCCACTGATTTCAATTTTCTCTGTATAACCTTTGATCTCATCCCCAAAGTGTGCATCCTTTGGATCTGACATTGCTTGGATTTCTTCCTTTGTATCTTCATCCAGGTATTTCACCCTATAAGTCTGCTCTGTTGCTGTAAAGTGTGCTGTGAAAGTCTGATCTTCAAGGTAAGACGCTGCTTTCAGTGCTGCATCATCATCGAAAGATTTCTGATCTTCATCTGTCCACTTGTCAAACTTATAACCAGCTTTTGCTGTTACTGTAGATGGCTGGGTCGGATGCTGTGCTGTCGGGCCATTTCCTACTATGATCTCGCCAGTCACGCTATCTCTGGTGATTTCATAAGTAGTAGCCACTTCACTGGTTGTTCCTGTCACAGTTCCCTTATCAGCATCTGCTGATACATAGGTGAATGTGATCTGATACTTATCCGGGATATCATCCTTATTATCATCTTTGCTGTAATATACAGTTACAATGTTCTTCTCATTGTCTGTTCTTACTGTAAGGTCATCTGCTCTTACAAAGGTATATCCACTGATTTCAATTTTCTCTGTATAACCCTCGATCACATCCCCAAAGTGTGCAGCCTTTGGATCTGACATTGTATGGATTTCAGCCAGTGTATCTTCATTCAGGTATTTCACCCTATAAGTCTGCTCTGTTGCTTTAAAGTATGCTGTGAAAGTCTGATCTTCAAGGTAAGACGCTGCTTTTAGTGCTGCATCATCATCGAAAGATTTCTGATCTTCATCTGTCCACTTGTCAAACTTATAACCAGCTTTTGCTGTTACTGTAGATGGCTGGGTCGGATGCTGTGCTGTCGGGCCATTTCCTACTATGATCTCGCCAGTCACGCTATCTCTGGTGATTTCATAAGTAGTAACCACTTCTTTGGTTGTTCCTGTCACAGTTCCCTTATTAGCATCTGCTGATACATAGGTGAATGTGATCTGATACTTATCCGGGATATTATCGCCATTGGTATCTTTGCTGTAATATACAGTTACAATGTTCTTCTCATTTTCTGTTCTTACTGTAAGTTCATCTGCTCTTACAAAGGTATATCCACTGATATCAATTTTCTCTTTGTGACCCTCAATCACATCCCCAAAGTATGCAGCCTTTGGTTTTGACATATCATGGATTTCTTTCTTTGTATCTTCATCCAGGTATTTCACCCTATAAGTCTGCTCTGCTGCTTTAAAGGAACCTTTCAGTACCACATCTGCATCCGGCATTACAAATTTGCCGCCTGCAGTGTCCACTGCTGTTCCGTTTTCAGTTGTTGCCATCCAGCCACTGAAAATATATCCTGTTACATTCGGATTTTCTGCTACTGCAACCTGTGCCTGATACTTATGATTTGCTGCATCAGGAGCTGCAGGAGCACCTTTTGGAACATCACCTTCATATTGATAACTTACCTGATGGGTATTTCTGGTGTAATACAGCTTCATGGATAATACATTTTGAATATCTGTAGTACCTTCTGTTACTGTTCCAGTAATACTTGTATTCAGCGTAAATCCACCAACCGTTATATCTCTTCCTTCTGTTGTAACGTACTCTCCTGCTGCTGTATTGAATGTATCAATATAGCGCAGACCAAATGTACCATCTAATCTTTCATACCAGTGCTGTATATGATAAATTGCAGTCTTAGGTACATAGTAGAAAATAACTACCTGATTCTCCTGGGTTACTTTCTGCACTGGATCAGATTTTAATGTATATCCTTCAAATGTCTTAAAGGTTATCATTACATTCTGGTCACTGGTAGTACCTGTTTCAACTGTACTTCCAGGTACCGGTGTTTTAGTGCCCTCCAGTAAATATTTTACTGTATAAGTCCAGCTCTGTACTGCTCTATACTTAAATATGATCTCCTGTCCATCCTTTGTGATCATTGCACTGATGGATAAAGTTTCAGGATAATATCCTTCTACTGTTTCAGCAGGTTCACTTACTGTGGAATTTCTTATTACAGTCTGCTGCTTCGCATCGGCAATCGCTACATCACCACACATATATTTCACAGTATATGTGACTGTATCAGAGTTTCTCCATCTTGCATATAAAGTTGTATCCTTTACGATCTGTGACTCTGGAATAAACTTCTTTGTAAGTGCGCTGTCAGTATACCAGCCGAGGAATTCATCATCTGCTTTGTCCGGTGCTGCCAGTTCTTCTTCTGTTAAAACAAAACCTTTTTCCCTGGTAATACTAGCTTTTTCTTCTTTACAATTAGTTACGAAATCAACTGTATATTTCGGTTTTTCCCATTTTGCGTAGATGGTAAGTCCATCTTCTGTCATGGTCTCATTCCAATTTACCGGTTCCTTAAAGCCAGGATCCAGATACCAGCCTGCAAATGTATAATCAGAATCTACATATGAAGGTCTTCCTGGATCTCGGGAAGGTTTGCCTGTGGACAGTTTTGCCTCAAATTTGATGCTTTCCGGATCCATTGGCTGACAATTCTCAAAGCGAAGATTATAGGAATTCCTGGTATAATAGAGCCAGAGAACAGGTTCTTCGTACCATTCATTATACTGCTTCCAGTCAGAATACGTAAATCCAGTAATTGACATCTGATCTTCTTTAGTTAAATGTACATTACTTGAAGCTTCAAATGTCCTGTACGTTGTTCGTTCTCCATCTAACCCTTCCACATAGTAAATAATCTTTTTACCTGAACCTGCATCTTTTTCATACATGGTCAGATTTTCAGCTGGCATATTCGCTAAAAGCGTATACTGTATATTTCCAGAAGAATTTGGTCCCCAGCCGTCATCTGCACAGGCGGTTTCCCATTTCGCAGATACGTCTACACCATAACGGGCGGTGATCCTTAAACTTTCATCTTCCTTCCACTTCCACTTCCGACTGTTCCATCTCATAAACGTAATGGTATACGTAGCTCTTGCAAAATAAACATTCTTAACTGCCGTTCCATCGGCCGTTATCTTCACATCACCATCCGTTTTTTCTGCTACTGGTGTTGTCTTATATCCTTCCGGTACTTTATAACTTCCATTCGGGATAGAACTTCCCACTGTACCATTTCCATTTATCACATGGTTTACAGTGTAAACACCCTCTTTTACAGTTTCAGTCCAGTAAATAATCTTATAATCAGCTCTCTTTGCTGCTTCCCATTTCGCAGTAACTACCAGATCTTCTGCCGGCATGGTCTCCTGAAGGTTTTCCCAGCCTTTAAATTCATAGCCTACCTTTGTCGGATTCTTGTCTGGTTTTGTTACGGCTGCACCATAGCGTACCTGCTCAGGTGCAATATAAGAAGCATTTTCTCCTGTATTCCAGGTCAGAGTATAATAATTTCTTTCATATAAAATCTCTACTACCGTACTTCCATCTGCATTTACAGTTCCCTGACTGATAGCCCGTGGTGTAAATCCTGCATATTCTTTTGCTTTGGCTTCAGTTGTCAGTCCGGTTTCACCTGGCACTGTTTCTGTAGCTGCAGGTGTATCTGGCTTTGTATCATCTACATTTAACAGATAATGATTTACTGTGTAATTAACTTTTGCACCTTTGTAGGTAACGGTCACAGTCTTGTCTGTTGTATATGCATCATTAAAGGATACAGTTGTCTGATCTGGTGTGAATCCCTGGATTGCAGGAGATTCTGCTGTCAGGTTACAGGGAACACCGGATTCTACATGAGAAACCCACGGCTGTGCTGCCAGACTGCCATTGCTGTACACATAATTTACAGTAAGGCGTACCTGACCGGCTATTGGTGCATAACCAGCATAAACCTTCATATCACCAGTTACTTTACTGAAATCTGTATCCCAGCCTGTAAACCTGTATCCATCACGATCCGGCACTGCTGGCGCTTCTGCTGCTTTTCCATCTTCCACATACTGCGGACCGGAAATAAACACATCCTTTCCTTCTGCATCTTTATAATAGAAATTTACTTCATAACAGATGATCTCTTCTGTATCAGCTGTTACATACAGTGAGAAATGATCTGTCATAAATGCTGTTGCATCACCGTCTGCTGCTACAGATTTTATCATCTGTGCATCATATGTTTCTGTATCAGAAGCATTTTCACCCATGTAAAGGACTCTGGTGCCGGAATTTCCAATGGCGGTTCCTTCAAAAGTAACTTTTACACTTCCATCTGGCTGAACTGCTTCACCATCTTCATTGTAAAGGGTGATGTCTGCTGCAAAAAGATCCGTTACTCTGCGGTTTTCAGCTTTTAATATATCATCTGCAGCTGCTTTCATAAGCTCCAGCTGAGCTTCATCCTCTACTGCATTAGCCTCAATATAGCCATTTTCAGGAAGCACATCGCTTAAAGCTGTCAGCTTCACTGTCACGCCTTCTGCTCCTGCAACTTCTGCAGAAAGTACAATTTCAGCATCAAATACACGCAATGCATTCAGTGTACTCTTATAAACCTTCGCTGTACTGCAGTAACCAATACCTACCAGATCTCCGTCATCTGCTGTTTTTGCCGGTGCTTCTGGCTGTGGTGCTGGTAATGTTTCCGGGATAGCCGCTGTTGTTTCTGCCGGCTGTGCAGGCTCTGTTTCCGGTTCTGTACTTTCCGGGGTTCCTTCTGGTACAGTTGTCTCTCCCGGGCCTGCCGGAACTTCCGGTTCAGTTTCTGCCTCTGCTGTGGTTTCTTCTGCTGCAGAGCCTTCCGGTCTGCTTTCTTTTTCTGCCTCTGCTGTGGTTTTTTCTGCTGTAGTCTCTTCTGTCGTAGTCTCTTCTACAGTTGTTTCTGTCTCTGGTTCAGGTGCAGTCTCTGGTTCAGAAGCTTCTTCCTTTTTCAGTTCTTCCGCTTTTTCTTCTTTGACCGGCTCTGCAGCCTCTGCTGCTTCTTCCTTTTCCGGTTCTGTTGGCTCTGCCCCATCTGCTGCATTTTCTGCATCTTCCTTCATGGCAACTAACGGTACACCATGTCTGGAAATAGAAGCTGTTACTTCACCTTCCTGCGCCGGTTCTTCTGCCGGAGCCTCTGCCTCTGGTTCAGAAGCTTCTGTCTCAGATTCTGCTGCTTCCGTTTCAGCTGCTTCCTCAGTCTCAGGCTCTGTTATCTCCTCTGGAGCTTCTGTTGCTGCCTCAGTCTCTTCTTCCTTAGTCTCTTCCGGCTGCTCTTTGCTTTCTTCCACATCTTCCTTAGTTTCCGGAACTTCTGCGGTTTCTTCAGCAGCTGTGGTCTCTTTTTCTGCATCCGTTGGATTTACAACATTTTCTGTTGTTTCTTCGTTCACTGCTTCTGAAGGCTTTTCTGCCGGAGCAGTTTCTGCAGGTTTGGAAATAATGTTTCTTTCTTCATCCCCAAACTTATCTTCATAACTCTTTATGGTAATACGTTTGGTGGTCTTTTCCTTTTCTTTTCCGTTTTCTGTTCTTGTTACAGTTGTAGAACAGCTGATGGTATCTTCCCCGTTATTTACGTAAAGGAAATAAACCTCTTCCTCTCCTGTTACCATGTACGTATCATCTGCATCAGCCGGAAGCTTTACAAATACCCTTAACTCTGCCTCCATGCTGTCTCCCTGGATGTCCGGATAGACTTCATATACCTTTCCGTCTCCAAAGAACAGTGCTTCAAACTTTTCTGTGGCACCGTCGGTAAAATCCAGGCTGTCCTGTGATACCACATTTTCGTCTTCGATGGCCTGACGGATGGCATCCACCAGGTCAGCACCGCCAATGGTAAAGTCCACTTTGTTTCCTGATGCTGCAAAGCTGACATGCAGATCTGTTCCCACATTGGTGAAGATCATGGCAAATGCCAGCATAAATGCCAGGAAACGCTTCTGTAAACTAACCATTTTTCCCGTTCGTTTCTTGCGTCTGCTTCGTCCTCTCATACCCTGTTTCTCCTCTCTCTGAATTTTGTGCAGGCCCCATTTCCTGCCAAACTCCAGTACTTCCTGAATCCCGTTTCACAGTCATTCAGTTTATACTTTCATTTATCTTTATCATAGCAGAGATAGCGTTATACCAGGCGTTATATGGATCTGTCTCTTATACACATCTCCGAGCCCACGAGACGCGTA
>OWJB01001240.1_pt1 | contig 11517 bp, 7 predicted proteins | sample 1732861 | NCBI WGS metagenome assembly OWJB01 (sample SAMN05065762, study PRJEB22554) | human gut metagenome | biome: ENVO:2100002; feature: ENVO:00000062; material: ENVO:00002003 | host: Homo sapiens | place: USA
AACGGAGAATGGAAAACAAACACATTCATAAAGAAGAAATTGCAGAGCATGATAATGGTCACATTCACAAAATTGTTCGTAATCAATATCGTTGCCAAGAGGCGTTCTGAATCACCCAACAGGGCACTTATTTTTTCATCGGAAGGATGATTATGTTCATCAATATCATTCCGGTCGGAAGGAGTAAGTGAGAAAAAAGCTATTTCGGAAGCCGAAGCAAAGCCGGAAGCAAGCAGGAGCACACCTGCCAGCGCTATGGCAATAATAGCAGAGATAGAAGGAGTGTTTACGGTAATACCGTTGAAAATGTCAGCCAATTGGCTTAAATAACCATCTGAGTCCAAAGAGTTTATATTTTAGTTAAACAAAAGATAATGTGCCAATGAGTTAGAAAAAATCGATTGGCACACTATCACATTATTTAGAACGGCAAATCATCTGCCGGATTATCTTGTACAGGTTGCGCCTGCGACTGCTGCGTTTGTTGCGGCTGGCCGGCAACCGGTTGTTGCTGCTGTCCCATAGCAGGCTGTGCGGAAGCAGAAGCTCCCGCACCCGGGTTGGCTCCTTTCGGAGACAACATTTCCATATTATCCACATAAATTTCGGTGATATAGCGCATAGCACCCGACTGGTCGCTGTAAGAACGCGTTCTTATCTTCCCTTCCAGATACAGTTTGTCACCTTTGTGCACATATTTATCTACAATCTCTGCCAAACGGTTAGATGCAACGATATTATGCCACTCTGTTCTTTCGGGAATCTGGGTTCCATTAGCCAACGTATATCCACGATCCGTCGTAGCCAATGGGAAAGTTGCCACTGCCGAACCTGTATCGAAGTATTTCACCCGAGGATCTTGTCCTACATTTCCTATCAATATCACTCTATTTACTGACATATCTGTATCAAGTTTATGATTCTTAAAATTAAATCTGCTGCCAAAATTAAACAGAATAACAATAGGATGCAAGAATTTTAAGTATTAAAGTTTTAAGTATTAGGTATTAGGTATTAATTAAGTTTTGCACCAGCTTTGAAATAGCGTACTGCTCCAGTTCCTCCACTTTTATTTTCCGGAAGTTACCGAAAGAAGTCAAATTTTCAGATAATGTTACTTCATACAGATTAGCATAAATCACCCGGTGAGACAACACATGCTTCACTTCCCTGCAAACAGAACGCACCACCGGCACTTCCCCCGATGCAAAGAATGCACGGAATTCCGGCAAAGCGAGAAACTCTTCCTCCGAAAGAGCCGTCGGAGTCTCTATCAATGGCAATTCGAACAGATTCTTCCAAATATCATTTCCTGTTCGTTTATTTATAAAGGTATACGCGCCCGCACGTACATAAATATAATTGAAGTAACGGTTAGTAGTCTTTGTTTTATGCTGTTTCACCGGAAGCTTTGTCACTAACCCCTTCGAAAGTGCCGAGCAACCGCCTGCCAACGGACAGAACAAACAGTTGGGCGACTGCGGAGTACACTGAATCGCTCCGAAATCCATTATCCCCTGATTGTAAACAGCCGGATGCTTCTTATCCAACATCTCATCTGCCAATGCTGCAAAGAGTTTTTTTCCTTCCGTCGAATCAATCGGAGTATCTATACCGAAATAACGTGAAAGCACCCGATACACATTGCCATCCACCACCGCATAAGGCATACCGTAAGCAAACGAACAGATAGCTGCCGCCGTGTACTCTCCCACTCCTTTCAGAGCCAGCACTTCCGGATATGTTTTCGGGAAAACACCATTCATGCTTTTGGCGGCAGCATGAAGATTGCGGGCACGCGAATAATACCCCAACCCCTGCCAATACTTCATCACCTCGTCCTCATCCGCAGCGGCCAAAGTCTGTACATCGGGAAAACGCTTGATAAAACGAAGAAAATAATCATACCCTTGCGCCACCCGCGTCTGTTGAAGAATAATCTCCGAAATCCAGATCAAATACGGATCGGCAGACTCCCTCCAAGGCAATTCACGTTTATTCTCTTCATACCACTCTACAATCGTTTTCGTAAACTCGTTCATATCCTCGTTCCTAATGTATTATCTAACATTTATCTTGTATATCCTACCCAAAAGGCACACAAAAGTAACTCTTTTAGCTCTAAGAAAACCCTATGCCACTATTTTTTTAGAAAAATGTGCAGAATATATTTTTTTAGGAGCTTAAAAAGCTATATATTTGCAGTCCAAAAAATTAGCAATAACATAGTAATAATATTTTTTTTAAGGAAAAATGACTAAAGCAGATATTGTAAACGAGATTACAAAGAAAACTGGGATTGATAAGCAGACAGTTCTTACAACAGTTGAGGCATTTATGGATGCAGTAAAAGATTCACTGTCTAACGATGAGAATGTATACCTGCGTGGGTTTGGTAGTTTCGTAGTAAAGAAAAGAGCACAGAAAACTGCTCGTAACATTTCTAAAAACACTACGATCATTATTCCGGAGCACAACATTCCGGCTTTCAAACCGGCTAAGACATTTACAATTTCAGTAAAGAAATAATAAACAAGAGTATTAACCCATAAAATGTGAAGCTATGCCAAGCGGAAAAAAGAAAAAAAGACATAAAATGTCTACGCACAAGCGTAAAAAAAGACTAAGAAAGAACAGACATAAAAGCAAAAAATAATTTTTAAGTCTGGATCACACAGAAATAAAGAACAAACTTGCGAAGCTAATGTCTTTCAAGTTTGTTCTTTGTTTAAGTAGCTAACCCAAAATGAACAATTTGTCAAAAAAGTTGTTCATATAAATGAGATTCAATCAATAATAAGGAAACAAAACAGTGACAAGTGAACTAGTAGTTGACGTACAGCCCAAAGAGGTCTCCATCGCCCTTCTCGAAGATAAGAGTCTGGTGGAACTTCAAAGCGAAGGAAGAAATATTTCTTTCTCTGTGGGCAATATGTATTTGGGACGTATCAAGAAATTGATGCCCGGACTAAATGCATGCTTTGTAGACGTCGGTTACGAGAAAGACGCTTTCCTTCATTATTTAGACTTGGGTCCTCAATTTAACTCACTCGAAAAGTTTGTAAAGCAGACTTTAAGCGACAAAAAGAAGCTGACCTCCATCAGCAAAGCAACCCTGCTTCCCGACCTTGACAAGGATGGAACTGTATCCAACACCCTCAAAGTAGGACAAGAAGTAGTGGTGCAAATCGTTAAGGAACCGATCTCCACTAAGGGACCGCGACTGACGTCCGAAATTTCGTTTGCCGGACGCTATCTCGTACTGATCCCTTTCAATGATAAGGTTTCTGTTTCACAAAAAATTAAATCGAGCGAAGAGCGCGCCCGCCTTAAACAACTGCTGATGAGCATCAAGCCTAAAAACTTTGGTGTCATTGTCCGCACGGTAGCCGAAGGCAAACGCGTAGCCGAACTCGACGGAGAGCTTAAAGTCCTGGTTAAGCATTGGGAAGATGCGATGGTAAAAGTACAAAAAGCCACCAAGTACCCGACGTTGATTTATGAAGAAACCAGCCGCGCCGTAGGTTTGTTGCGCGACCTCTTCAACCCATCATTTGAGAATATTCACGTCAACGACGAGGCTGTGTACAATGAAATTAGGGATTACGTATCACTGATTGCGCCCGACCGGGCTAATATCGTGAAACTGTACAAAGGCCAACTTCCCATTTACGACAATTTCGGTATCACCAAGCAGATTAAATCATCGTTTGGTAAAACAGTCTCTTACAAGAGTGGTGCCTATCTGATTATTGAGCACACTGAGGCGCTTCACGTAGTAGACGTGAACAGCGGTAACCGCACCAAGAATGCCAACGGGCAGGAAGGTAACGCACTCGAAGTAAATCTGGGAGCCGCCGACGAGCTGGCCCGCCAACTGCGATTAAGAGACATGGGTGGTATCATTGTCGTCGACTTCATCGATATGAATGAAGCCGAAAACCGTCAAAAGCTTTATGAACGAATGTGTGCCAATATGCAGAAAGACAGGGCACGGCATAATATTCTGCCGCTTAGCAAATTTGGGCTAATGCAGATTACACGCCAACGTGTGCGTCCGGCAATGGACGTCAACACGACCGAAATCTGTCCTACTTGCTTCGGCAAAGGCACCATCAAATCGTCCATTCTCTTTACGGACACTTTGGAGAGTAAAATTGATTACCTGGTCAATAAACTGAAGGTTAAGAAATTCTCGTTACACGTCCATCCGTATGTTGCCGCCTACATCAATCAGGGACTCGTTTCCCTGAAACGGAAGTGGCAAATGAAATATGGATTCGGTATTAAGATTATTCCAAGTCAGAAACTCGCATTCCTGCAATATGTGTTCTATGATACACATGGAGAGGAAATCGATATGAAGGAAGAAATCGAAATCAAATAGACAGAAAAGGCGGCTCGTTAGGTACGGGTCGCCTTTTTGTTTATTCTATTTTTCTTCAACTATCCATTTTTCAAGATTACGGGTTTCCGCACTGAAATTGATTCCTATTTTAAAGAGCTTCCGTCCATCCATCTCGAAAGGAAGAGCATAATGTTTGTCATTGATCTGCTGCAAAGCTTCTTCGGCCGTGCCATTCAGTTTAAATTCCATGATATAAATGAATTTATCAGTCTGCAGGACAAGGTCAATACGGCCTTCACTCGTATGATATTCCACTTTCACGTAGAAGCCGACCAACTTAAAAACAATGAAAAGCACGTTTTCGTAATGCAACTCCTGGTCACAAATGACTTCGTAGGTAGTGTCCGAAAAGAAACTTTGCAGGCGACGGAAAAAAGAGTCGTAATCGCCGGATTCCACTTCACGAACAAACTTCTGAATTTCAAAAGGAGACTCTACCTTATTCACATTCGCATAATAAGGAAGCAGAAAACGTACAAACCCCTCTTCTACTTCACGATTCGGGAAACCTAAGCGGTATATTCCAAAACGTTCGTCATACCCTTTAATGGTAAGGTATCCACTCTGATAAATCACCGGAATAGGATTAGTAGATTCGGAATCTATACTATTCAACACTTGGGCATCAGTTTCCTCGTGTGCCATCCGTTCCAGATCATAATGATGTTTTTGCAATAATTTCACCAGATAAGTAGGCGTACCCGTTTCAAACCAATAGCTGCCAAACTCTTTGTATTTGAAAGCATTGAGAAGGCTAAACGGATTATACATACCGATTGAACTATGCGTAAAGTGATAGCCATCATAACACTCTTTCAATTCTTCACAGAGTTTATCATATGCCACACCACGCGCATCAGCAAATTCATGAAGTTCAACGTCTAAAGTATCATGAAGTTCCTGGTCGCTGACACCACAGATTCCGACATAATCCTTCCGCATTGAGATATCATCCAGATTGTTCAAATCACTGAAAACACTGACTTTGCCAAACTTTGTCACACCGGTAAGAAAGGCAAACTTTATATAACCGTCCTTCGTTTTTAATGCTCCGTAGAATGGTTTCAAGGTATCCCGAAATTGTCTTTGCAATTCCTCGTTACCGATGGCTTGCAACATGGGCTTGTCATATTCATCTACCAAAATAACCACGCGTTGCCCAGTTTTCTCACAGGCACGCTGAATGATTCCGGCAAAACGTAAAGAAAAAGAGGTTTCAGACGGACGAGTACCGTATTGGCTTTCCCAATATTCTAAATTATCATTCAATATTTTATCCAGACTTTCGGACGTATCATACTTCTCTATATTAAGATCCAGATGCAAGATAGGATATTTTATCCAGTCCTTTTCCAACTTTTCTACTGCCAACCCTTCAAACAGTTCTTTCTTTCCCTGAAAGTAGGCCTCCAGAGTAGAGATGAGCAAACTCTTTCCAAAACGGCGCGGACGGCTCAAGAAGTAATAACTTCCAGTCTTTACCATTTGATACATCAATGCTGTTTTATCAATATAGAAATAACCGTCATTACGAATTTTCTCGAAATTCTGAATACCGATCGGATAAATTTTAGAACTCATATTCTCTTCTTTTATAAATCAATGCCTTTCTTGCAAAGATATATATTTTTAATAGAACTCTTTGTCATGGCAAGTTAAAAGATTCTTCTCCAACATTCATTCTGCACATTTACCGAAACCATCCATCAAGATTCATTTTTTATTGTTACTTTTGTGAGAAAATGAAAGAGGTATGAATCAACCAGTAAAGCGCAAACGTATTCCTTATGGAATGATGAACTTTATCGATGTCCGCGAAGACAACTGTTACTACGTGGACAAGACACATTATATCCCGCTCATAGAGAACGCGAATAAGTATTTCTTTTACATTCGTCCGCGCAGATTCGGGAAGAGTTTAACGATTTCCATGCTCCGACATTATTATAATATACTCGAAGCGGATAAGTTCGAAAAATGGTATGGCGACTTATATATAGGAAAGCATCCCACTCCCGAACGTAATTCATATCTCATCATTTACCTCAACTTTGCCGTAGTTAATGCGGAACTGAAAAGTTACCGCGAATCATTAGACGCGCATTGCAACACCGAATTCAACTTCTTCTGCGATGTCTATGCCCAATATCTTCCCGAAGGGATAAAAGAAGAGATGAATAAGAAAAAGGGAGCCGTAGAGCAACTGGACTATTTATATAAAGAATGCGCCAAGACCAATCAACAGATTTATCTGTTCATTGATGAATACGATCACTTTACAAACAAAATCTTATCCGAACCTTCCTGCCTGGAAGATTATAAGAGCGAAACACATGGGACCGGTTATTTACGCAGTTTCTTCGATACAGTGAAAGCCGGTACAGACTCCACGATCAAACGTTGTTTCGTGACAGGTGTCAGCCCCGTCACGATGGACGACCTGACTAGTGGATTCAATATCGGCACCAACTATTCACTCTCTCCGGAATTTAATGAAATGACCGGATTTAACGAAGAAGAAGTGCGCGCAATGCTGGATTATTATGCCACTACCTGCGAGTTCCATCACTCTACCGACGAGCTGATAGAAGTAATGAAGCCTTGGTATGACAATTACTGCTTTTCAGAGCAAAGTTACGGAAATACCACCATGTACAATTCCAATATGGTGCTTTACTTTGTAGATAACTACATTCGTAATGAAGGATATATGCCTCGCAATATGGTAGAAGAGAATATCCGCGTAGATTATAACAAACTACGAATGCTCATCCGCAAGGATAAAGAATTCACCCATGATGCCTCGACTATTCAAACATTAATAAAACAGGGATATATCACCGGTGAACTAAAAACGGGCTTCCCAGCCGAGACTGTTGCAGAACCGGATAATTTTGTCAGCCTGCTGTTCTATTTCGGCATGTTGACTATCAGCGGAACGTTAGAAGGAGAAACGAAGTTAACCATTCCCAACCAAGTAGTACGTGAACAGTTGTACAGTTACTTATTAGATACATACAACGAAGCAGATCTCCGTTTCGATAATTGGGAAAAAGGAAAACTGGCATCTGCCATGGCTTATCGTGGCGACTGGAAAGCCTATTTCAACTATATCGCCGAATGCCTGCACCGCTACTCTTCCCAACGTGACAAGCAAAAAGGTGAAGCATACGTACATGGATTTACACTGGCTATGACTGCACAAAACCGTTTCTATCGCCCTATTTCCGAGCAGGAAAATCAGGAAGGATATGCCGATATTTTCATGTTTCCTTTATTGGATATCTACAAAGATATGCTTCATTCATACATTATAGAACTGAAATATGCCAAAGGAAAAGATAGCGATGAAAAAGTAGAGCAACTCCGCCAGGAAGGCATCGCACAAGCCAACCGCTATGCCGCCAGCGAAACGGTACAAAAAGCAATCGGAACAACGACGCTGCACAAAATTATTGTTGTCTATCAAGGCATGAAAATGGTGGTGTGTGAAGAAGTTTAAAGTTTGCACATATTCAAATACACTATACAGAAAAGGCGGTTCGTTAGGTACGGGTCGCCTTTTTGTTTGATTGTTGTCTATTCTTCTTTCCATACATTTTCTTCTTCAGGAAGGATATACCGATATTTTCATGGCGATATGTGAGAAAGTAAAATAACAAGAATGGGTATTGGGAAATTATCGTGCGATAATCTACAACTAAGATTTCTTCTTAAAGATTGAAAAGCCCGGACTTTCGCAAGCCCGGGCTTTCTGTATTCTCTCAAAGCATCTCCTTAATCTATAGGGAAATGGGGTACTAGTATTAAAAAAATTAGCGTACTAGCATAATATAGGGAGATACATTCAGAGTAAAAATAAAAGGGATGCCTGTGGGAAATTAGGGAGGCATCCCTTTCTAAAAGAAGTACAGCAAGGGGAGGACTGACTTTCACAAGCTAATGCCTTCCATCTGTTACTTCTTGACGTATTCTTCACCAGTGTGGTGAAGAAGGGTTTATCTATCACCAGAGATTAATATCTCCCGTTCCTTTTATTAGAAGAACCTATAAATTACGGGAGATATTGTTATCTGATTAATTAGCAGGTTATTATTGTTTGTCTACCCAAGTCGGAACAGTGACTGTTATCGACTTAGCCTGACCAACCATGCTACCCCAAGGAGAGGTAGGAGTAGCTGTCACAACAACTTCCATCGTACTCTTGATCGTGCTTGTTTCAGCTATTGATTTAATCAATTTGAGTTTATTGTCAGAAATAGTAGGCACTTCAAAAGAGGATGCATCTTTTCCTGAAAGAGAATACACGATAGAGAAATTATAGATATCCATAGCGTTATTGCTGCCATAGGTATCATTATCAGCTGTAGGCCATACGTTTTTCTTATCTCCATCTTTCCAAACAAATGCAGTTGTCAAATCAAGACCAGCTTTTCTTGCAGTCGCGTCTTTCACGTCATACTCAAATTTGGTATTTTTTGCATCTTTATAGTCGAATGTTCCATTCAACTCATTAGCAGGAATTACAACTGGAATAGTTATGGCGAATATTTTCTCCTTACCACATTTTCCCTCCAGTGTGACTTTGATAGGTTTGCCATCGTAATCGTTAGACACTGTAACAGTACCGTCTTTAGTAACTTCTACACCTTTACGTTCTTCCGGAGCAGCATCTTTTTGAACATCATCAGCAAGAGCAAACTCCATTGTACCGCCGACAGTCGTAACCAAATTTTCATATACTTTATCGTAGTTTGTATAAAGTTCTTTCAAACTTCTGGAGGCTGTTACCGCATTTACCTTACCATTAACATCTTTACCTAAATTAATAAGTAATGTTCCGTCTGTATAAGTATTAGCTACCAATTTAAATGCTTTATTTTCTGCATCAGGAAGAGTTACGGTTACGCCCTTCACTGTTACATCTACTGTATAATCACCATTAGTAATCTTCGTAGTAATATCAGTAGCCTCACAAGTTGTTTTTTCAGGAACGGTCAAGGCAAGTTCACCGCTATTAGAACTTAACTTAATTGTCTGGTCTTGTGCAACAGCATCAAAGGTACAAGAACTGAAATTACCCGCTGCATCTATATTCAATGCTTTCTTTATTGCAGCTATAACCTTATCTACACCGTCGGCACCAATAGTAGTAATATTATAAGACTTTTCTATAGCATTCCACAAAATAGACTCTGTCGATTTAAGTGTAATAACTTGTGCTTCTCCTTCGCTGACGATTTTAACTTCCGTATATTCTTTAGCCGTATATTCTTTTGTCACAGGTGTTTTATCTCCGGCTGTTGCAGGATCCGTCACTGTTACGGTAGATTTCACAGTAGCTTTGCTTCCCGCATCTCCTTTAGCTGTCAGAATACCTTTGTCTAATTCAAAGGATTTTTCAGCTGTAGCCTTGTCTGTAAATGCAAATGCCACCTTGAAATATTTATCCGAGATGCCTAGTTCAGCCAAAGTCTTTGTGGAAGAAGTACCGCTAACCTTTCCACTACCATCTATTGATGTATTCACAGTTAACTCGTAATCAGAAACCTTTGTATCTCCATCGTTTTCCATATAGTTAATAGTAGCACCTTTCTTCACTGTTGCTACTGCACCATTTGCAGATGCCCATTCTACCTTGCTGATATACAAATCACTCTTCACAGCAGCAAAATAGTTTGAAGAAACATCATTCAACGTTTTCTTATCTGTAGCAACCTTGTCTTTTACAGTCAGAGCTACAGCATAACTATGACTTACTGCGCTGGCATCCAACGTCACTTCAATCAAGTTAGATTCTCCTTCTACAGTTTTGATTCCTTTTATCTTGAACGGATCGTTTAAAGCACGTGTTTTCACTTTCTGGCAATCTACGGCAATATCATATTTTGCGTTCTCCTTGCCGAAGTTAGCAGCCAAATCAGCTACCACAGCAGAAGGTGATACACGGAATTTCACTGTTACTTCGTCCACATTGACTACAGGTTTCCAATCTTCTTTCTTATCACCAAACTGCATATAGTAAGTATTAAACAACACCTGTCCGTCTGCATATTCCGGTACATATACAATGCTCTGAATCATGCCTTTGATAGCGTCAATTTCTGCCTGCAGTTTTTCTTCCAGACTTTTTATAATACCGGCTTTTTGTTCAGATTCTGTTCTGATAATATCTTTAACAGCCGAATCAAAGGTAACACCCTTACCCGAAGGCAATTGCAGTGCAGCCAGTTGTTGCTTCGTATCATCAATCTGTTTGATGACAGCTGCATAATCGGCATAGGTAGAGCCATCTCCTACAGCGTTGTCAATAGCTGTCAACAACAGATTCAGTTTATCCATTTGAGCTTTATACTCTTCAGTGAACAGCGTTTCATTTACTTTCTTTACAAAAGCAGCAAGATCCGCATTTTCCTGAAAGTTTTCAGAAAGATACTCATTGACGTCTTTAAGCACTGTGCCGACAGCCGTTTTCACTGCATTATCCACATAAACAGCAATGCTACCCTCTTTGTCGATAGCATTCAAAATCTCCTGATTCAGATAAGCATCAAAACCGGTATTTTTATAACCACTAATATCCTTATTATTCTGATAAGCAGCTTCGGCATCGATCAAAGTCTGCAAAGTAGATTTAGCAGTTTCGAGGTCGGTGATCTTTTTCTTCAGTCCGTTGATGTAATCATCACCTCCTAAAGCCTTTTTCAAAGCGGTCAAATCATTTTGAGCTGTAGCCAGTTTACCAGCCAAATCTTTTGCATTCTCACCTACTGCTGTTTTCAGAGCTTCCTGCAAATCAGCAATCTGCTGTGTCAACGAAGTTTCAGACGAAGGATCATTCACTAGTTTTTCCAGTTTAGCCAATTGATCTTTCAATTCCTTGCTCGCCTTATCAACAGCTGCATTCATGTCTTCCGTGCTTACAGGACTAGCAGATGTGATCTTATCAACCTGCTCCTGCAAGCCTTTAATGTCATCATCATAATCCTTACAGCTCGTTACTGCTGTACTGACTGTAAGCGTCAATGCCCCAAAAAGCATTACCCTAACAAATTTTTTCTTCATAACTACTTAAAAATTACATTAATAATATATTATTAAACACTAAG
>OWJB01001244.1_pt1 | contig 11505 bp, 7 predicted proteins | sample 1732861 | NCBI WGS metagenome assembly OWJB01 (sample SAMN05065762, study PRJEB22554) | human gut metagenome | biome: ENVO:2100002; feature: ENVO:00000062; material: ENVO:00002003 | host: Homo sapiens | place: USA
TTACTACGCGTCTCGTGGGCTCGGAGATGTGTATAAGAGACAGCATATATTGCAAATCGATCAAGGCATATCCAAAATAAACACAACTAAATCCGATGGGTTAAATGTAAATATTTAAGACAACAAATCCTTCCAATAGCTACTTTTTTTCAGAACTCAAAATATCTATTCTTCTGAGTTTACTAGGTGGCATTCCGAATTTCTTTCGGCAATATACACTAAAATGTGCTGGTGAATTAAAACCAAAATCCACCACTATAGTTTGGAGGGGGATATCTGGATCACTAATTCTTTTTCTGACTTGTTCCGCTTTCCTTTCCTGCATCCATTGATAAGGGCTCTGCCCGAATTTTACACTAAACTTTCGGCTGAAAGCACGTTCGGAAAGATGACATAAGCCTGCAAACTCTTTGACTGTCTTCACTTTTTTGTAGTTTTCCATGACAAAATTCTCAAATTGCTTACCCATGCCAACAATTCCCGCAAAAAAAGAGGAAAGTTCAGATCTAGAATAAAAAGACTTCATTACCAACAATATTTCCTGCTGCTTCATTATATGCATATGCCTACATTTCAATCCTGCATCTAAATAAACAGTAACTTGTCTTAATACCTGGTTCAGAGACCTTCTAATTGGAAGCACAAAAAACTGATCTCCTATCAATTCTTTATCCAATAAGTTAGTCAGACAAACCTTGCTACAGACATCCATCTGTGTGTTCCAGTATAACAAAAGGCATTCTGATGTCGTAAGGGCCTTTATATTGTTCTCTTCCTGTTTTTGTATGACTAGCATTCTGTTTTCAGACACAGAAATACGTGACACCCTGTCTGTATTGACTAGTAAGTAACCTTTCAACAGGAACAAAATACAGAATCCTGAAGTGGTATCGATACGACCCGTTTCACCTTTCTCCAGTTCATAATGTGTAAACCCCGTTCCAGCGCTGACTTGGTAGTTCAGACACGAAAGGTGTTCTTGTAAATACAACACTTTCATTCAGGTAAAATTTTAAATATATAACTGCATCATGAAAGAAAAGTATAATGTATGTTTGCCTTTCCTCTATGGCACTTTTCCTATTCAGTATCCAGTTTATCCTTAAGGATTGTCACGTACGCAACGTACATATCCCTCAGGATTAGATTCATGATTAGAATCTCCTGCCCAACTTAGATCCACAGTACTTACAAAGCGGATATATCCATTAAAATACATCTGGTAACCTGCTCCAAAACCACGTATACCTGAAGTGTTTTTTTTGGAAAAACCAGTTCGTGCGTGGAATCGGGCGTAAAGGGGTAAATTCAAGTCAAAATCTGTTGTAAAGGGATAAACCTTATTCCGTTCTGCGGAATGCCAGTCAAACAGGCTACCCGCCATTATCTGTAGCTCTGCTTCATTGGGGACACGCCACGTACCTTTGTCACTTTTGTCTGGATTTTGATAATAATATTGACAAGGGGATTTCCCTTTTTCAATATCAGATGCCAACTGTATCCAATTAGCGTAATAATATTCCGCACGAATATTCGGCTTTTTCAAGTTTTTTTCCTTATCTATTTTATTGGAAATATATTTTGCTACTTCGAATCCGTTTTTGTAAATAGTATTTATTTGCGAATTTTCATTATGAGCAGGTAGTTCATAAATTTCTCTGGTTGCTCTCTTGGTATTAGATAAAAGGACATCACCATTGAACTTGAGATATTCCCCCTTTGTCCATTTATTAGAAAGAGTCTTTTTAAGTTCCTGAGCCATTTCTTTTATGTGATAACTGTTGTTCGGATCATCCTCCAGTTTTCCCAAATCCCTGATCAAGCGAAATTCTGAATGAGCGACACGATCGCCAGCTTTTCCAGGTCCCCAACCGTATGTATCCAATAAATTTTGAAGCATCGACATGGAATGTGTTTCTATGACAAATGAGATTGGATTAGGAGAATTTAGTACAAGATTTGACGGTCCCATATAAGCGCGTGAAGTATAAAATACTGTACATTTAACTTTACCGTCAGCGTGTCCATAAATACGTGCATCCTTTGGAAGTGCCCTTTCCGCCACCCAGAGCAGATTTGTTTCCGCCACAGAAGGTATATACCACTGCATCTCACTTGCCTGCATTATCCCATCACGATTATTATCACGATTTCGTAGAAAAGGAGTAAAACACGCGTAATTGGCATTACTTGTTTTATAAATCAATCCAACATAATGGTTTGGATTTAAACTGAGTTTAGCTCCGGTAGTTATGGTCATATTCTGCCATAGTTGGTTTTGTTTCCCTTTATTCATTGGATCCTTCATAGTATTATTTCGCCAGCCTCCTTCACCAATTGCAGAAGCATCAACAGCCATCATCTTCCAAGTATTTGACCATCCGTTTGCATAATACTTATTATAATAGGCTCCTGCATTGGTCGGTTCCAGATAGAACCAGTCCAAGTCCGGGGTTTCGTTGATGTTTTCTACTCCCCATACTCGCAGCCCTCCGTTTTCTTTTGCAAACACAGTCTTGATCGACATTTGACGCAGAGATACAATAGCCTGATGATAACCGGACTGACCGTCAGGAGAAATATGTTGCTGAGTATTGACCAACAAGTCGAATGTACGGTCTTTTGCGTTGGCAAATAATTTCCACAGAGCAGGGTCCTTTCTGGAATTATTCTGCATAGGATTCCGTTCATAAAAATATTCATTGATAAAAACTGTCAGTTTACATAGCCCTGTTTGTTCATTAAATGTCTTTTTCGGTTCCATCATCAAACGATACAAAAATTCTTCGAGTGATATCAACTGTGTTCCCGTGTCAGAATAATACATCATCGTCTCATCAGTATTTGCCGCCAATGTATTCGGATGAATGTAAAATTGCAACCAATCCGTATCAGTTCTTTTTGCGGGAACAGGTTTAAACAAACTGCTTTTCAGTTTTTTTAACTCTTCTGCCGTATAGGTTATTATTCTTGTGTCAAAAGGGGTAGATATGCGGAACGATACTTTAGCACCTGTTTTAAGTGAGCCATTCGATTCAAATATATTCAGGTCTGATTTATTAAACCGCACAAGTCGTTGCTCATAATGGCAGTCAAGCAAGAAAGAACGTTGTGCATCAAACACTGTTCCTTCTGCTCCCGGAGAATTTTCTGTTTCATTGTCCTTGTCTGAAAGAGCTTCAACTACAATGTCCTCTACACCGCTAATCTTTATATTATAAGTATAATGGACATTACGTTCTATATCGTAGTCATTCACCGGGTCAGTCTTAGAGGTGTATCCCAAATAGATACGGTATTTCACATCGGCATAGCGCTGTTTATCACCCGATTTCATGTTCAAGGTATGCTCAAGTCGCCCTGTAAATTCAACATATGGGGCATAATCGGGAGCATAAATAGTACTTCCATTTATCAAATTCGGTTTTTTCCTAGCTTCGGAATTGTTTATCTTTTCCTGCTTCTGGCGAAGATTATAACCTTTCCGTAGTGCGGTATCCGTACTATTCTCCAATGCGATCTTTTGCTTTGCTATCTTACGGTTTTCCGGCATATAGAATGTAGCAGTAATATCATGTTGCTCATCTCCCTCAAATTCAAATTTGTCGGAAGTCCAGTAATTCTTTCCCTCTATTCCCCCTGCATCCCATTCTGCCCCCTGAGAGGAACCTTTGGGAATTTCAAGCAGAAAAGTGAAAACAGGTATATTTCCTATCATCCATTTTTCAGGGGAAAAGGTGAGTCCATTGCCCGTAGTAATATTCAGTGTTACCTTGGCATCCGTACGTCTGACATTCATTTCCACTCTTTTTGTTCTTGTGTCAAGATAAATTTCTTTTTGTGCAGCCATCAGAAGATTCCCGTTGGGACGAAATAAAGAGCGGTGCACCATCTCAGCTTTGATAGCTGCCAACTTCTTTACGTTGTCCACTGCCTTCAGGCTTTCTTGATCTACCAGAAACAGCCCGCCCTTTTCTTCGCGAAAATTAGCAAGCATAACAAAAGTCTTTTTACCACTCGTTATGTTAATCCCTTTTAAAAGGCCTTTACTTGTTGGCGCATTTGAATCTATAACTTCTAGCGAAGCTAGATTTTGGGAAGCTTTATAAAGTGCCGTTTGATCATACTCCTTAGAAAACTCAAGATTCCCTAATCTGTCAAATACCCACAGATAAAGGTTGAAAAGCTTCTTCTCTTCCTCTGCTTCAAGAGTGGAGCGGGTTTTTACTTGACTCTCTACCATACCAAAAGCCAGTTCTATTTGCACAGGTCTTCCTTCTTCAAATCCTTGAGCATTAAGTTCTTCATCCATACAAGAAGATAAGAGTGTAAGGCAACATGTAAATGCAACTAGTAACAGAATACTTAAGATATAGGTTTGTCTAGAATGTATCATTATATTAACTATTATATTTCATTATATATTTAAGATGTACTTGAGTCTGATAGACAGCAGGTTTTCTCCTTTACTGGAAATCAGGGAAATCTACATTCTTTGATTTCCAAGAATCAACTCTGTATATTAACTCATGTTCGCTCGCATCCTCCGGCAATACAACAAATACTCTATAATCCCGATTCGGATAAATAGGGCCGTCATATACTCCTGGAATTTTTCCCTGTTCACCGATATCTATAACATACATTCTACGTTTGTTGTTAGGATCCCAAGAATGCCCATTCTCTGGGACAGTCATTACCTCCAACAGCAGCTTAGGATGTGGCTGCGCTTTCTGCCAAGAATTAACTTCTGGAATGTATGATGCCATATACTGTGGAACAAAAAACTGATCATAAAGAAACAATTCTTTTTCCATAGCATCATAGATGTTTTCATCGGGAGATACATTAATTGGAGGAATCGGAACCCCCTCATTGTCATAACTCTCCTCATGGTTATAATTGCCAAAAAGATAGCCATAAGAATAAGCTCCTGTATATATCTCGACCTTTTTACCTTTAGGAGTGGAACTAGCTAATTCCAAAACTTTATCATCTGTAGTCCTAAAAGAGGGAGACTGCATGACAGGCATATTTAAAAAAGCTATTTTTGTTAACATCTTTCCTGATACAGCTATACCAGGCTGGCCAACGGCTAAAAATACTCTCACACGAGAAAAATCCCGAAAAAGGGGAATACTGACAACTTGTTCTTTTTTTTCAGGAGTGAGTACCACTCTGGTATTGGTCTTTCCCGAAAGAAGAGCCTGGTGCAATTTATTTGCTACCCCTTTTTCCTTCTCCCATGAGACTATACTAGGATTATCGTCCAATATTTCCCATTCTATAGTTTGTTCAACATCCGGCGTTGGATTTTCCCCATTATAGGGGTTTGTTTTTGGAAGTGAAACATTTTTATCCTTGACATTTAGTATTACAGGAATTGCAGTACCTATAAACTTTCCAAAGTTGATATCCTCACTCAATGTACCCGAAAAATTCCACGGGAACTTGTTTATCATAATCCCGTTGGCATCGTAATAAGGGATGTCTGCCCCTATTTGGTTAGGCGCATACATTGCATAGAATTCCGTCTCCCCTTCGGGAATGTTTATAATTGCCCTATAGTCTCCAAACACACTTGCGCTAAATGGAATCAGTCTGCTGTATACCACTTTACTCAAGGTTTTGTTATATGCCTTGATGGCGATACGTGGTAATACATCAGGATTGGTGGGATCCGGTGCCAGATGACCGTTTAGATACCATGTATCTGGCCCCTGAAATCTTCCGATTTCATCTCCCAAAAATCCCGTCTCTTCATGTTCCGTGAGACTCCTGGTGTTTAAATCCAATGTAACACTAACCATCCGAGTATTCTTTACATCTGTTTCTATTATTTCCCTATCTTGACAACAGGAAAGGAAAAAGGGAATAAAGAAGAACGGTATAACACAATGAAAATACTGCCTTTTTACTATATTTACTATATTTATCTTTTTCATCTGATATCGATTAGGGAATTGGAATTACATCTATTGCTTCCCAAGGTTTCACCGTTACATGTAAAGAAAGAGGATTTTGGCGGAAATATAAATTAAGTACTGCTTCCTGCCTGTCTGTTATCTCGATACGGTCCTTATATTGAGCTATATATTGTGCTGCATCCACCGCGCAGAGAACCCTGTTACCCTTCATCAAGGTTATTGTCAAAGGATCATCATTACGGAAACGCAGCGTATTGAAGTCTAGTTTAAAACGAAAATCCATTTCCGATGCAGAAAAGGGCAGATCAAAAGAGGTTTCACCTGACTGGGTGCCCGTAAAGTCAAACCTCGCTGACAGTTTTCCCATCATAAGATGAAATCCCTCAGACTTATTAGTGACAAACCATTCCTTTTCGTTTTCAATATCACCGGAAAGAACTTCTGCATGAATTTTCACGTGTTGTGAATAAAGTTGTATAATGTCGTATCTGCTATCCATGAGTTTAGATTCAATCATCTGCTCTCCCAGATATAAGAAATCAAAAGAGCCTTTTGCCCCAGTATTATGTACCGTCAATTCTGGGCGGCTTACAAGCCCCTGTTCATATTGTCCATTCTCTGCAATTGTTGTTTGCTCATGTGCGTTAGCAACCGCCACTACTCTGTACTTCCCCTCAGGTAATACCAATTCCAGAAGATTCCGATCAATGAGGTGGCTTTTGTCCAGATAATGTCTTTCAATAAGCATCCCTGCTTCGTTATAAACAAACACATCAATACCATCCACATATTCCGTCAGATGCTCTTTTCCATCATCAGCTTTGTATGAGAAGGAGACAATATTTCCCAAACACCCGCTCAGGTCATCTTTAATTCCATTACAGCCCATTGTGCACAAAAGTGCTGCCAGCAAGCTCAAGCATGTGGATACGTACTTTGTTTTCATTTCAATATATTATATTGTTTGAATTAAAAAAAAGAGAAGGAAGTGGAAGGAGACAACCTCTTTCCCCTTCCTCCTGAGGTTTCTCTTGTTATATGGAGATATGTATAAGTCTACCCCATATGCCTACAATGCCGGATATTATTCAAATCACATAATAGGATACGCATTTACAGAATTCCAGTTTTTAACTTGCACTTTAACAATCACATTTGCATCCTCTGAAGTCAAATCAGGCTTTCCATCCGGTTTTGGAACAACATCTGTTGGAACATCGGTTTCATTACCAACATGAATACCTGTATTGTTATTCAATTTAGACAAGTCCATATTAATCAGTTTGCCACCCTTAAGATTCTCTGCATTCAAGCCTTCAGACCCTCCTTCAGCTGTTGCATAACCGCTGATATTAAGAAAGCGGTATACTTCAGGTACACTTCCTTCTTTGAATATAAAGTGGAGAATAGGGGCATCACCATCTTTTCCATAGTTTGTAACCTTATCACAGAAAAAGTTGAATGCAGCCGCTTTACCTGAAGAGATTGTAAGTCCGCCTTCTTTTTTGAAGTAAGTAACAGCTTCAGACAGTTCAGTAACACCATCAGGTTTGAATTCACCATTTTCAAAATTGAAAACACCACCGGCAACAGTCTTGGCAAACATCAATTCACCAGAAGATGCCAAATCTGAAAGTTTGAAATTGTTATAGAAACGGTTCATTATGATAACCTGAGTCTGGTCTGTAATATCCACTTTCTCAAAAAAAGTATCCCAATTCCCTGTACTCTGTCCTGTCTTGGAGTCGTATGTCCCATTCTTAAGACCATCATCACTTCCTTTGAAAGCTGTCCAAGCTTCTGCATCGCTTTTGCCTTGATTCTCATCTTGTGCTTTCCAATTCGCCATCCAAGCTTCTGCTACCGCCTTCTGACCATTTTTCCACGCAATCTTGTAGAACTTGGTTCCAAGTACCTGGAAGCGGTTCATATTAGCAGTCAGATCAAATTCAGCAGCCTTGATCACTTGTTTTTCGTTTTGAGGGTCAACTCCCCAAGGTTCAGTATTTACGGTTTTCAAAATTTGGGAACCAGCATAAACAACCTGTTCTACTTGAGACTTAAGAGTATAATCTGTTAATGCAGATATATTTGTAGATGGGGCACCGATAGTATTTTGTGGATTTACAACGACTACTGCCTTGGTTGTTGCTGAACTTACGTTTAAAAACTTATATCCTCCTTTTGCCTCAAGTGTCTCAGTGCTCGTTAATTTTGCAAAATCCGGATCTGTTTTTGCAAAAGCCTTTGATACTGTAATACTACCACTAGCATCAGTTAAATACACATGTATATTTTCAATAGTGGCACTCGCATTATCTTCCACTTTGTCTTGGAATTCTCCCATTGCTGCACGTGTTTTTGCACCAATAGTCAGTCTGATCGCAACATCCTGGGTTTGAGGAATGGCAACATTCACTTGTTCTTCATTGTTACAAGCAACCAGCATTGCCAGTGACGCCAGCGTAACATACTTTACAAATTTCATAATCAATTGAATTTAAATTAAAAAATAAATAAATTTTACATCACTAATGTTATGTCTGTCCTTTTATTATTTAAGGTGAATACCTTTGGAAATCGCCTCCTTCAATACTTTTTCAGCATGCCTCCACTCTCCTTTCATATCATAAGCAATGGCTATAGGAAGCAAGGCGCGGCTGTCATTACACACCTCTTTCAATACTTTCAATGCACCATTGGCATCATTCTCAAATTTTAAAAGGGCATTTGCATAATTGAGTATTGCCAACGGATCAGGAGCAAACTGTTCATAAGCCTTCCTGTATATTTTTACGGGATTTTCTCCGCGTTCTATATACTTCTGTGCCAGCTTGTACATTTCATATTGACTCAGACATCCGGGTATGGCAGCAAATACCTCGTCCAATTCATCATCCGTATAGGGACGCACGTCAAACTTCATGCGAAAAGTGGTTCGCCTCAGGACAGGGTAAACAATTGTAAGTAATTCCGTATAAATTCTACCTCTGTCCAAGGAACGTATTACTGCCTCTCGAGCAACATCCGTATCATTCTCATCAATAGCGGACAAAATCTCATTCTTGTACTCCATAGATGATGTTTTTATGATATTTTCCAATCCTTCCCAGTCTTCTCCCACTCCCTTCGTTTGATATATAAGAGCCTTTTTAAGTTGGGGATATTTGCTTAAAACATGATAAGAAAGAGTATTGGTACGGAGTTCTGCGAGACGTTTGTTATAAATGAATTCTCCTTCAGGAGAAGCATATCCTGTGATATATACCTCACGGAGTTTAGCTCCTTTTATTTTAAGTCCATTTGATATAAAATCATCCAAACGGGAGAGTTCATTCCTGTTGTCACCGAAAGTAAGCAACAATTCGTGTTGTGCAGACTCAAAAGTGACCTTACTGTTGAATTCTTCGTCATAACATTTAACTTCTATCTTCTCAGGAATATAGAAATCATATCTGTAATCTCCCGGACCAAAAAGATTTATCTTTTCAACCGACACATCCGATTGATTTACATTCTTAGCACATTCGGCACACCCATATATCTCTTCACGCAAAGAAACATGTCCTGTCGCCATCCAGCGTTCAAACGGAACAGTTTCCCGAACAGAAATTTTCGACTTTTTCAGGCTTTGGCTTTTGCGGATACCTTCTATAAATAGTAATGTATCCGAATTCCCACTCAAAGTTTTCTTACGCATAACAGCCTTGTATCTTGTCTTTCCTGATATACACAAAGGAGAGAGAGCTATTTTTATACTTCCATCAGCAGACACCAATGAAGGATAGACATAAATAATCTCTTGTGAACTTAACTGAATCATGGAACTCACGTCGAAAGAAATAGTCAGAGTTTCTCCATCCTCGCTACGTTCTGTTTTCACATCTGCATATTTCAAGCGAGTGATATCTGAAATTGCAGCATCTTTTGCTTGTCCAGGTATAATACAACATCCACACACCAAGACAGATAATATTCTAATATAATATCGCATTAATCTCATTGATAACATTTTTAACATTACATACTTGCTTTATTAGAAAACGCTGTTTATTTTAACATATAAATAATTGATATAGCGGTTCTTGTAGGCCCCAGATAATCGGCCTCTCCCTTACCTGTTTTCTTACCACAAGCAGCACACTTGAATTTGTTATATTTAACATGTGCATACCCCACTCCCAAAGATGCTTCTACACTGAATCGACTGGAGAGAATCCAATGATAACCTATACTGACACCTCCTCCATAAAAATAACCTTCATAACGGTGATTTTTCATCTCCTTATGTTCATTCTGAAGAACAAAAGGAACATTTACTCCCCCTACATTCATTTGTCCTCCATGGGCATGAAAGCCCCAAAACCAACCATTAAAGGTCTCACAAGGCCAGTATCTGAATTCTGACTGCACAAGCCAATGACTCCACTTCCTGATCTTATATTTACTTGCAGTAGCATTATTTTCATAAAAGAAAAAATTCATACCTACCTGAGCGTCTAATGTCCACTTCTTACCTAATGAAAACTCCAACGAAAGATTAGGAATCAGCAAGGCATCATATACAATATTGTTCTTTATCGCAATCTTTTGCGAAAAAACCGGCAAACTGAGTAGTAGAAAGAAGAAAAAATATATTTTTTTCATATTAGTGTTAATAGTTTTTTTATATTGAAACCACTTATTCTCTAACATTAACTAATGTTTTGCAAAGTTAGATACACATAAAGGTATAACTGTTACACAAAACAGACATTATATTTTATATAACAGGCTTTTTTCTGAAAAGAAGTGGGCGTCTATCCACCGCTTTAACTCATTCATGCCCTTGAAAGGTTCAAAAATCAGTCATAGCGATAACCATCCGATATATCCGGGATTGAAAGGGAACTAAAAAAATTAGTAACATTCATTAAATCGAAACAGTATGGATTATTAAAAAAATGTACAAAGTTTGAGCGAGCTAAAAGCTCAGTATCGTCAGTTAGTTTTAGTCAATCACCTCGACAAAGGAGGAGATACCGAAGTAATGCAGATCATTGACGATGCTTTCGGAAAGTTCTTCAAAGCATTTCAAGACGGTACACGCACCAGCAACAGCACCTCTAACGGTTAAAAAATGACTTTAGCGAAGCTCGTACAGCTAATGAATATACCCAACATGTATATGCAGAGTACGGGTGGACTGGAAGTAATTACTTTACCTGCAACCATTCCAAGATCATAGCCATCCTGCGCGAATGGCTCAAAAAGACCTATCCCATATACACCTTTACAGTCAATATAAATGGCTATAGCTCCATCAATATCCATATTATGACTATGGATTTTTGCCCATGGAAAGATGGCAACGTAAGAATGAGATATGATACAACGAGAAGAGTAAATGAAGAATTGACCGAACGTGCAAAAATGTGATGAATAATATAAGAAACTACATGAACTCATTCAATTACGATCATAGCGATTGCATGACAGATTACTACGATCGTAATTTCTACGACAGCATCAAATTTGGTAATAACCGTACACCGTTCAAAGTCGAAACGGTACGCAGTCACCGTATGTCCAGTGAAAA
>OWJB01001250.1_pt1 | contig 11450 bp, 12 predicted proteins | sample 1732861 | NCBI WGS metagenome assembly OWJB01 (sample SAMN05065762, study PRJEB22554) | human gut metagenome | biome: ENVO:2100002; feature: ENVO:00000062; material: ENVO:00002003 | host: Homo sapiens | place: USA
TTATTCAACTGTCCAATATGTATTGTAGTCCTACACAAAATTTTCGATTTTCAGCAAAAGAGAGGTTGCATTTCTGCAAGTCAGCGGCTATAATATGGCACAGCGTGAGTTTTCATCCTGCGGGACCTACCATAGAATACAAGAAAACGGACCAGGAGCCCCTCAAAAACGCAAGTTATATTGCAAACTCCTGCTGTTCGTTCCTGTTAGCGCATAAAATCCTGCAATTTTAGAAGCTGTAAATTGAAATGATGATGGAGGCATTTGAGTATGAAAGAGTTGTCCAAGATCGCACTGGCCGTTCAGCCGTCCGCCACTCTGGCCATCGATACGATGTTTAAGCAGATGCGTGCTGATGGCTTGGATGTGATCGGCTTCGGCGCCGGTGAGCCTGATTTCCCCACCCCCGACCACATCAAAGAGGCCGGCATCCAGGCGATCCAGAACAACGATACCAAATACACTCCCTCCGCAGGCACCGTGGAGCTGCGTAAGGCCGTATGTCAGCGGCTGAAGGAGGACTGCGGCGTGGACTATGAGCCGTCTCAGATCTCCGTGTCCAGCGGCGCCAAGCCCTGTGTCTATACGGCCCTGCGGGCGCTGGTGGATCCCGGCGACGAGGTGATCCTGCCCGCTCCCTACTGGGTGAGTTACATCGAACTGATCCGGATGGTGGGCGGCGTGCCGGTGGTGGTGGAGGCCTCTGAGGCGGAGCACTTCAAGATCACTCCGGAAAAGCTGGCTGCCGCCATCACCCCCAAAACCAAGTGCATGATCCTGAACAATCCCTCCAACCCCACCGGCATGATGTACTCCCGCAGTGAGTTGGAGGCCATCGCCAAGGTGTGTGTGGAGAATGACCTGTATGTGATCTCCGACGAGATCTATTACCACCTCGTCTATGACAACGAGGAGTTTGTCAGCCTGGCCGCCATCAGCCCCGAGATCAAGGAGCGCACCCTGCTGATCAACGGTGTCTCCAAGTCCTATGCCATGACCGGCTGGCGCATCGGCTATGTGGCCGCCCCCGCCCACATCTCCAAGCTGATCGGCAACTATCTGAGCCACTGCATCAGCTCCCCCTGTTCCATCTCCCAGAAAGCCGCGGCGGCCGCCCTGTCCGGTTCCCAGGAGACGGTGGAGGATATGCGGAAGGCGTTCGAGGAGCGCCGCAACTACATGGTGGACCGCATGAACCAGATCGAGGGCGTCAGCTGCATTCGGCCCCACGGCGCCTTCTATGTGATGATGAACATTGAGAAGCTGGTGGGGAAGGAGCTCTTCGGCCATGTGATCCAGAACTCCGATGACTTCGGCAGCCTCTTCCTCCAGTACGGCAAGGTAGCCGTGGTCCCCGGCACCAGCTTCGGCGCGCCCAACTTTGTCCGCTGGTCCTATGCCACCTCCATTGAGAACATCAAGGAGGGCCTGGACCGCCTGGAGAAGTTCCTCCGGGGCGAGGCGGTCTGAGCGTAGTCTGCTGGGAGACAGGGCCAAAGCGCTGCTCCAGAATCAAGAAACCGCTATCCTGTAAAAAAGCTGGTGAAAACCGTTGCAACACGGTTTTCACCAGCTTTTTATCTTCCTGTGCTCCGGGATCTATTGGGACAGTGCGGCCTCCTGGCGCTTCCGTTCCGCATCCTCCTGGGCGTAATATTCCTCCAATTCCTGATCCGCCTCCCGGATGCGGTCCACAAGTCCGTCCGGAACGATCGCGTCGCATGGGAAGCCCTCCACACGGATCTCCCCGTCCGGACGCTGTCCATCCTCTGCGCGGGGCGGTTGTACGGTGAGATCCATCGCCGCGAACGGGACCCCCGCTTCATCAAAGCGGGCCTTCAGATCCAGCATGATATTGGCGGCCGACTCAAAGGACACCTGCTCCGCCTCAAGATAGAGGATCAGATGCCCCGCCTGCCTGCCAAGCGCCGGAATGTCATAGATGTGGTCCAAGATTAGCTCGTCCTGGTTCAGGGCGTAGTCGGGGACCTCAGAAGCAGCTTTCGTGCTGTTCAGCAGCTCTGTGGGATAGATCTCCAGACAGCCGTACCCAATGTGGCATTGATAGGGGAAGGCGGGATCCTCCAGCACCCGGTCCGCCAGCGCGCGGTACTCCCCATCGAGACGGAGGGCGGTGTTCCACCCGCTCAGGACATGGTCATAGGTATCTCCCTGCAGAGAGCCCAGCATGGTGAGGGAAAGCGTGAAGGTCGTATCCACACTGGAGGGTGAGCGGACGAAGGCATGATAATTGCCATCCTTAAAATTATACGAGACGCGGTCGATATAGTAATCCGTATCCCCATAGTGCTCGGCAAGATACCGCTCCGCAGTGCTCTGGGCCAGCATTTTGGAAATCGGATTGCCGTTCAGCGCATTGGAAAACCAGGCCAGCCCCCCGATGAGGACCAGGGCGCCAGACAGAGCCAGGACCTTTTTCAGATTCCATTTCATGCTAATCCTCCTTTTGGAATACGATGTGCAGCAGACCGGCGATCACCGTCCCAATGGCCGCAAAGACCGCGTACAGCGCAGACCACAGCAGGAGGGAGGCCAGGTCCAGATGCTCCGCACCGCGGAACGCTCCGATCGCGTTTGTGACCAGATGCGCGGCAAAGAGAAGGAACGGGGTAAGATACAGGGACCTCCAGTGACACAGGAAGTAGCCGATGGCGCCGATCGCAGGCATGATCAGACTGTTCAGAAACAGCCCGCTGCTGGCCGTCAGACTCAGTCCGAAGAATACCCCGAACATCAGCACCATCCCCATGAAAACACGGGCCCTGTGCCGGACCTTCTCCAGGATCCGGCTGCTGTCCGCAGGGCGGGGGATCTGTCCCTCCCACATCACTCTGCACTGGGGACAGCTTTGAATATGCCGCTCCACTGCGGAGGCGCTGTCCCCAGAGGCCACGCCGTCCTGGACCAGGGGGATCAGATCCTTACAGATCTCACAGGTGATCTGGATCATGATAAAGGCCCTCCTTTTCTAAATACTGCTTGAGTTTCGTTTTGACACGGAAAAATACCACGCGGGCGGAGCTCTCCGAGATGCCCGCCTCCGATGCGATCTCATAGTAAGAATAGCCCTCCAGGCGCATTCGGAATACCCTGCGGGTCAGCTCCAATTCAGAGGAGAGCAGCTCGTGGACGGCCTGCTCTACCTCGCCGGGCAGGTCAGGGGCCTGGAGCCCGGTGAACTGGGAAGCATACAGGTCGTGGAGACTCTCCGTTGGGATTTGACGTTTCTTTCTGCGGAGATGCTGGTACCACCGATGCCTGGCGATGGAAAACATCCAGGTCTTGACGTCAGCCTCCCCACGGAAGGAGGCAATGGACCGGACCACCTCCACAAAAACCTCTGAGGTCAGATCCTCCGCGAGAGGGGCGTCATGGCACGGCTGTACAGATAAGTATAGACGTCCTGATGATAGCGGTCGAACAGCTCCGCAAGCAACTCCTTCATGCTGCCCCTCCTTTCAAAGAATGAGTGGCTCCGCAGCCGGCTTTCGTTACATCCCATTCTCTTTTTTGTGACTTTTGAATCAAAGAAGCGGCGTCCGGCTGTCAAACCGGACGCCGCTGACGATCCTGTTCAGGGCAGGGAAGGGGAGAGGCGGGTCACGCTGTCCCGTCCTGCCCATCCGGTATTTTGTTCCGTTTTTTGACCCTGCCCAGGGGATTGGCCCGGGCCGCGGTGCGCAGATCTTCATTATCCACATGGGTATAGATCTGGGTCGTATTCAGATGGTCGTGGCCCAGCACCTCCTGAAGGGTACGCACATCCACGCCATTTTGGAGCATCAGGGTGGCAGCGGTGTGGCGCAGCTTGTGGGAGGAGTACTGTGTGCTGTCCAGTCCGGCGGCGGCCAGATGCTTTTTCACCAGCTTGTGGACGGCCGCCCGGGAGATCCTGCGGCGGTTCTGAAGGGTGACGAACAGCGCGTTTTGATCCACCAGAGTGAGCATATCCCGCTCTGTGATCCAGTCGGACAGGGCGCTGAGACATGCCTCATTGAGATAGAGCATCCGCTCCTTGTTGCCCTTGCCCAGAACCCGGAGCTGATTTCCCCGAACATCCGTTATATTCAGCCCGATGAGCTCCGAGATCCGGAGGCCGCAGTTGAGAAACAGGGTCAGGATACAGTAATCTCGGGCCTGGTTGACTCCGTCCACTGAGTCCAGAAGCTCCTCACTTTCTTCCAGATTCAGGTAACGCGGAAGGGACTTTTTTAGATGGGGGGAGTCCAGATCCTGCATGGGGTTTTCAGTAATCAGCTTGGCCTTGCTAGTGAGATACTTATAAAAGGAGCGGATGGCGGCCACCTTGCGGGCCCGGGCGGGCGCGGACAGGCCGTAATGGGCGTCCGGGCTGTTGGGATGGACGGCCCGGTCCCGGGACAGATAGTTCATATAGGAATAGACATCGCTGAGGGTGACGGTGCGGACCAGTTCCAGATCCACGTCATCAATGGAGATCTGGTCCAGCGGTGTATTGTGGGCCACGCGGCCTTTGTCCAGCTTGAGGAAGCGGAAAAAATTTCTCAGATCCAGAAAATATTCGTCTACTGTGCGGCGGGAGTGACCCTGAATGGTCTCATGGTAGACAAGAAAATCCCGCAAAATTGGCGGTGCGTCGGTACGGTAATCCATATTGAGTGGTAGGGCTCGGACTGGATGGTTTCTGGGCGAAACGGCAGATTTTCGGGGAAGACGGCAAATTTGCCTCCTCCCAGGTCAACAAAATTTTTATTTTGTTGACCTAGTTCTTTAAATTCATAGCCGCCCTTTCAGGCGACTTCTTTAAGGAACTCATGTCAACAAAACATCGGTTGTTGTTGACCCAGAGACTAGGTTTCTGCATTACGATGTGCCCCGGCCTCCTCCTTCCCTAGTAGCTACTTAGACGATACCACGGCAGAGAACGAAAGTCAAGATTTTTTTAAGGGGATCCGCCATAGGCGGATATTCCATAGACATCGATCCCCGTCAAGGGTCAAAAAAAGATACTCTCACGGGGGAGCATCTTTTTTTGTCGAGTGGCCTGCGGCCACCCTTGACATGGATAGAAGTCTATGGCGGTAGAGATCAACCGAACTCGCCGCCAGCGAGTTCGGCAGGCCGACCAGAACAAAGATGGGAGGTGCACAACGAGAGATTGACAAACTCCCCCGGACCCGATACAATGAGTAACACAAAACATCAACCAGGAGGTAGCAGCATGACAAACGAAGAAAAGATTTTAGAACTACTTATGACCCTGCAAAAGGATATAACAGAAGTAAAAGAGGATATTGCAGAACTAAAGGAAGGACAGGCAGAAGTAAAAGAGGATATTGCAGAACTAAAGGAAGGACAAGCAGAACTAAGAAGCGGAGTCAACACCCTTCTGGACTGGGCAGAGAGAACAGGAAATTCCATTGACTTTCCACTACCGAAAATCATGTAAGACACTGGGAGAGGGGCGACAGCTCCTCTCCCCTATTTTATTTTCTGCGCCAGCGAGGGACCTTAAACGAAGACTTGACGAGCGTGATCCACGCCGGCATCTTCCGGCGCTCTATCAAATCATCCCGCAACGGAACAACTTCATCCGGCAGATCCGCCAGCTGAGGGGCAGCGAAACTGTCAAACCACGCCGGCCACTTGGGACAGTCTGTGGATCGATGTCTGCCGTATAATCTCTGATCCGTCGGCAAATACTGAGAAAAATTAGTTGCCGGAGGTCCTCCCTATGAGTCTGATCCAATGCACCGATCCCTGCGTCTACCAGCTGGACGGCCGCTGCACCCTGGTCCGGGCCGCCTCCCAGGGACAGCCCGGCGGCCTGGGCTGTGTCAACTTCGTCCCACGGTCCGCCCCGGCCCGGGATCCCGGACCGGGGCGGATGGAAAAGGCTCCGGAGGAGCTGTGAGCCGTTACAGCAGCGCGGCAAGCGCCTCCCGGATGTTGGCCACCCGGATCAGCTCCAGACCCTCCGGAGCGGCCAGCTTCCCCTGGATCCGCTTGGGGATCAGACACTTGGAAAATCCCAGCCGCCGCACCTCGGACAGGCGCTGGCCCAGATTGCTCACCGCGCGCAGCTCGCCGGTCAGGCCCACCTCGCCGATGGCGGCCAGATCGCTGGGCACAGGCTTGTCCCGAAAGCTGGAAGCCAGTGCCAGCATGGCGGCCAGATCCGCGGCAGGCTCGTCCAGGGACAGGCCCCCAATGACGTTGAGATAGGCATCGCAGTTTCCCAGCAGCAATCCGCCCCGCTTCTCCAGTACAGCCAGCAGAAGCATGGCCCGGTTGTACTCCACGCCGTTGCTGACCCGGCGGGGATTGCCGAAGCTGCTGGGCACCACCAGGGCCTGGATCTCCGCCAGGACAGGGCGCACGCCCTCCATCACACAGGTGACACAGGTCCCGGGAGCGTCCTCCGGCCGGCCGGCCAGCAGGCTTTCAGAGGGATTGGGTACCTCCGCCAGTCCCCCATCCTCCATCTCGAACACCCCGATCTCGTTGGTGGCACCGAAGCGGTTTTTTGCCGCCCGGAGGATCCGATAGGCCATGTGGCGCTCTCCTTCAAAGTAGAGCACGCAGTCCACCATGTGCTCCAGCACCTTGGGTCCGGCAATGGAGCCCTCCTTATTCACATGGCCGATGACAAAGACGGTGATCCCCTCCCCTTTTGCCAGCTGCATCAGTGCCATAGTACACTCCTTGACCTGGCTGATGCTGCCCGGAGCGGCGGTCACATCCCCGTGGTACAGGGTCTGGATGGAGTCCACCACCAGCACCCCGGGCTGGACGGTGTGGACCGCGTCGATCACGTTCTCCAAATTGGTTTCTGAGAGGAGATGAAGCCCCTCTCCCCTCACCCGCAGCCGCTCCGCCCGCAGCTTGATCTGGCGCTCTGACTCCTCGCCGGAGACATACAGCACAGTGGCAGACCGGCACAGCTGGTCGCAGATCTGGAGCATCAGGGTGGATTTTCCGATCCCAGGCGCGCCGCCCACCAGCACCAGCGAGCCCCGAACCGCTCCGCCGCCCAGCACCCGGTCCAGCTCCCCCATGCCGGTTTGGAAGCGCAGCTCATCGGTGGTCTCCACCTCTGCCATAGTCCTGGGCCGGTTGACCGCCACCCCCAAAGCGCTGCCCCGGCTGGCGGCCGGACTCTTTCTGGCGGCCTTCTCCGCTGGACGCTCCACAATGGTGTTCCAGGCGCCGCAGGCCGGGCATTTTCCCTGCCACTTTGGGGTCTCGTTGCCGCATTCGGTGCAGTAAAAAAGTGTTTTTGTTTTCATATCCTGATCCTCTCCCGGCCCCAGCTGCCGGGCCGCACAATATGCCGAAGCTCCCCAGCCCCCGGACGGCGGCTGGGGAGCGCGCTTCTGCTCCTTTAATACTATCGGCTCCCGGCGGCGATGTCAAGAAGGAACCGCGCCTGTGTCCATCAGGCATACCCAGGCCAGCACCGCCGCCATCCGGGTCTGATAGTCCGGATCCCGCAGTGCCTGTTCCTCCTCCGGATTGGAGAGAAAGCCGCACTCCACCAGCACCGCCCGGTTCTTCACATGGTTCATCAGATAGACGTTCCCTGCGATCTGCTTGGCTGCCCGGCGGTTTTCCGGCTGCAAGGTCCCCTGCACCCCCTGCTGGATGGCTTCGGCCAGCTGTTGGGAGCCCTCTGTGGGAGCGAAAAATACCTGCGTTCCGTGATACCGGGACTGGGGATAGGAGTTCTGATGGATGCTGACCAGAGTGGCCCCTTGCAGGGCCTCTACCGCCGCCGCCCGGTTGTGCAGGTCGGACACCTTCTTTTCCCGCAGGGTCCCGGCCTCCGGGTCGTGAAGGGACACATCCTCCTCCCGGAGCAGGCAGGCTGGCTGTCCCCAAAGCCCCAAAACTGCGTCCATCCGCCGGACGATGTCCAGGTTGATGCCGCTCTCCGCCACGCCGGTGACTGACACCGCTCCGCCGTCCTCCCCTCCGTGGCCCGCGTCCAGCACCCAGCGGATGGGGTGGGATGACAGGACTGAGGCTGGCTGGGCAGTGTACCGCAGCGCCGGAAGGAGCAGCGCGCAGACGCCCACCGCGGCCAGGACAGCCAGTGCAGATACCCCGAGACGCCATCTCTTCATTGGGATCCCTCCTCTCTCCCCATCCTATGGCAGCGGCGGGGGGAATTATGCGGCTGAAATGGACGGAGCGGACCTCATTTTCACTCACTTGCATCTACCATCTGAACCGAAATACTCTCCACCTGCAATTTGGAAAGGGCATCTGGCGACATTTTTGTATATAGAAATTGACTCAACAGGACATCTTTTCCCTGATACTGGATCATGAGTTGATGTGCCGTCTCAGTGTCCAGATCATACTCCATGGTCTGAGATCGTTCAAATACCTCGTTTTTGGGCGAGGAGGTAAAGGTGAATTTGTTTGACCCAATGGGAAGCAAGGTTACATTGTTGTAGTGGTTCTCGGTGTACGGAAATACAGTTTCACAGGATCCAGCAGTACAGTCAAACAGGTGGATGGAATCTCTCCCGCCCGTAAAGTCATAGTAGGATACAAATGTGAGCCTGTCCGCCCCGACCCAGTCCACACGTCCGATTGCGCCCCCATCTGTCTGAGCGTACAGGATTTCAGACTGCCGGGTCTCCAAATCATAGCACCAGATTGCTGAGCAGATCCAGAGAGGTGTACCCTCTCCCCGTGCACTGTTTCTTTGAAGGGTTGCACTGTACAGGATTCTGCGTCCATCCTCAGAGACACGGGGCCTGGAAAAATTGACGTAAAAATAGTTGAGGATCTCAGCCCGGTCATATTCTCCCTGGCCGCCATAAAACTGATAGATCTGATTCACTTCGTCCTGAGTCAGATAGTAGCCCTGGGCCAATCCGCCTGCCGCATCCTGCTCAAACTCCTGAACAAACACAGATCGTTCCGCACCCTTCAAATAAAAGGCGGGGGCCTCCTTACCATCCTCCACAGATGTTCCAATCTTCCAGACCTCTCCCCTGACCAGCGTCTCCTCTGTACCATTCTCCACATCCAGCAGCCGGATCTCTTTGTAAAAAAGCTGTGAAGCATCATTTACCACACAGAGTAGTGTCTTATGATCCGGCATCCATGAGAGGTCTATCACCTCTGTTTTTGGCGGTGTGTCTCGATAGAACGAGTGTGTTTCCCCAGTAGAAGTATCCAGGACTTTCAAATAACGCCTTATATATCCTTCATCCCAGGTCGTGTAGGCGATCCGCCGTCCATCCTCTGAGACTGCGGCGTCGTTGTCCGGGGTGACGTCAGGCAGAGTAAGGATCGTAACCGGATCCCATGTCTCCGTCGGATAGATCACCAGGTCGCTCCCAGCGGTTTTATTTGGTAGAAGTCCCACCACACAGTCGGTATACTCCGCTTCAGAAGCCTTCCCTGCTGCCTGGAAAAGAAGGAACAGAAGCGCAGAAAGCAGAGAGACAGGCAGTAATATCAAAACAAAAAGGCTCCTTCTGTGCTTTAGCATGGGTTCCACCTCAATTTCTTCTCATTTTATCAAAGGAGCGGCCCGGGGGCCGCTCCTATTATATCATTTTATACAATTTTTCACAAGCGGGCCAGAGGCGAAGCGGACCGCCATATTCGGCGGTCCGCTCCTGATCAGAAAGGCTCCGTACGGGACCGGGTCCGGTCAGCCCCGGCCCTGGTCTCTGGGCTGAATTTTGTCGAAGGCGGGGTTGGTGAGATAGATGTTTTTTGCGTTCATCTTCTCCTTGCACATTCGCAGGCACTCGCCGAAGCGCTGGAAGTGTACGATCTCCCGCTCCCGCAGGAAGCGGATCACATTGTTGACGTCCGGATCGTCGCTCAGGCGCAGAATGTTGTCATAGGTGAGCCGCGCCTTCTGCTCCGCGGCCAGGTCCTCCGTCAGATCCGCGATGACGTCGCCGGTGGACTGGATGGAGCCGGCGGTCCAGGGGAAGCCGGAGGCGGCGGTAGGATAGACGCCGGTGGTGTGGTCCACAAAATAGGGGGCGAAGATGGGACAATTCTGCACCTCCTCGTCCGTGAGGTTCCGGGTAAGCTGATGGACGAGGGCGGCCACCATCTCCATGTGACCCAGCTCCTCCGTGCCGATGTCGGTGAGCAGGCCCTTGCCCTCGGCGTATGGCATGGCATACCGCTGGGACAGATAGCGCATCGAGGCTCCCAGCTCGCCGTCCGGTCCGCCGTACTGGCTGATGATCACAGCCGCCAGCCTGGGGTTGGGCGTGGAGATCTTCACCGGGAACTGGAGTTTCTTTTCATAAATAAACATCTCTCACTTCACCTCATTCTGCTGATAATTCCAGGGCCACGGATCCTGGAGCCAGCGGTAAGATGCTCCGGAGGCAGCACTGCTCTTCATCAGCGGGCCGAATTTTGCCTCATAGGTCTCTTTGGCGGCTTTCTCCATGGCAGCGTACTGCTTAAACAGGTCAAACGCCTCCATGTCATCCGGATGGGTGTCCAGATAGGTGCCAAGTTCCAGTACCACAAATTCCAGGGCCTGGAGTTCTACCAGCGGATTACTGGGCAGGGCGCTCCCCTCGGTCTTGAGGTGGAAGGGGAGATTCAGTCCGGGAAATAGTGTTCCGTTACTCAGGGCCTCGCTCTGTGAATACTTTTTGGACCCGTTCTGTTGGAAGGGGACGTATGGGACAGCCAGACCGGCGCAGGACGGCATTGAGCCGTGGGTGTCCGGGCAGCTGGTGATCGGGCAGGAACTGCCGGTTTCGGTGTTCAAAGCAGGATTCCTCCTTAGTTGGAATAGGATGGCCCGGGAAGGGGCCATCCGTGTCATCCTATGCGCCCACGCTCCGGTCGGTCCCTCCCTGAACGCCAAAAGGGAGCGGACCACCCCAATACAGGACGGCTCCGCTCCCCCGCTTTTTCTATTCCTCCCGCCTCAGCTGCCCGGTCCGCAGGGCGGTGGACAGGGAGAGGCGCTTGTCCGCTCCGCTGTCAAAGGAGACTGTGGCGATGTCTCCGTTTCTGGCGCACAGTACCCCCGGGCCAAAGGTCCGGTGCCGTACCCGCACGCCGGGCACAAGCGCCTCACCCATCGCGGCGAGGACGTCACGGTCCGGACCCATCTCCATCGGCAGTGGCCGCTTTGTCGGATTGGGACGCGACTCCCGTGGCGTAGGAAAGAGCTCCTCCGCAAACAAGGAGGACAGTCCCTCCTTTCGGAAGCGTACAATGGAAAGTTCGTTCTTCGCCCGGGTCATGCCCACATAGAACAGGCGGCGCTCCTCCTCATAGGCGTCCCGCTCCGCCTGCTCCGGCTCCGGGCCCTCCGGGACGGTTTTGGGGAAGATGCCGTCGGCCACGTCCATCAGGATGACCCGCCCGTACTCCAAACCCTTGCTGGAGTGGCTGTCTCTTATACACATCTGACGCTGCCGACGAACTCTAGGGTGTAG
>OWJB01001271.1_pt1 | contig 11344 bp, 8 predicted proteins | sample 1732861 | NCBI WGS metagenome assembly OWJB01 (sample SAMN05065762, study PRJEB22554) | human gut metagenome | biome: ENVO:2100002; feature: ENVO:00000062; material: ENVO:00002003 | host: Homo sapiens | place: USA
AATGTGGCTGTGGACATGATCACGAAGAACATGAACATCATCACCATGACCACGATCATGAATGCGGCTGTGGACATGATCATCATGATCATCACCATCATCACGCAGATGAGGTATTTACAAGCTGGGGACGTGAGACGATTAAGAAATACACAAGAGAAGGTCTTGAGAAGATGCTTGAGGCTCTTTCCGCTTCTGAAGATTACGGTATTATTCTTCGTGCAAAGGGAATGCTTCCTGCAGAAGACGGAACATGGATTTATTTTGACATGGTTCCGGAGGAAACAGAAATCCGTGAAGGTGCACCGGAATATACAGGTCGTCTCTGCGTAATCGGCTCTAAACTGAAAGAAGATAAACTTGCAGAATTATTTGGGCTTGCATAATGATCATGAGGAAGCAGCGATTTATGGCAATCTTCTAAAATACTGCATCTGGATTCAGCTCATCGGAGCATGAAATCCTGTGTCATAGATGCGAGACTGAACGATTTCGGCAGATAATAACAGAATCAGAATAAAGATAAAGGAATAAATTATATGATGGATGATATCAGAGTTCCCATTTATTTGGTTACGGGATTCCTGGAAAGCGGAAAGACTACTTTCCTGGATTTTACATTGCAGCAGGAGTATTTTGCCATTGACGGCAAAACTCTGTTGATTCTTTGCGAAGAAGGCGAAGAAGAATATGATATGGATAAACTGAAACTTACAAACACAGTTGTGGAAGTGATCGAGGATGAAGAAGATCTGACACCACAGCGTCTGGCTGCCATGGATATCATCCATCAGCCGGAGCGTGTTGTGATCGAGTACAACGGAATGTGGCTTGTAAGTAAGTTTGAGCAGATGGAGCTTCCTGAAGGCTGGGGCATTGAGCAGGAGATTACCTGTGTGGATGCAACTACTTATCAGGTTTATATGGCAAACATGAAATCTCTGTTCATGGATATGATCAGAAATACAGATATGGTTGTATTTAACCGCTGTAAAGAGGGAGATCCGCTTCCTGCATACAGACGAGGGATCAAGGTCGCAAATCAGAGTGCAGAGGTTATCTTTGAAAATGAAGAGGGCGAGATGGATGACATTTTCCAGGATGAGATGCCGTTTGATATCAATGCACCGATCATTGAGATTCCACCGGAAGATTATGGTATCTGGTTTGTGGATGCCATGGATAATCCGGATAAATATGTAGACAAAATTGTCCGCTTTAAAGGACGTGTCATGAAACCACGTGGAATGGGAAGTAAATTCTTTGTTCCGGGACGTGTGGCAATGACCTGCTGCGCAGATGATACCACTTTCCTTGGATACGTGTGCAGAAGCGATTATGCACCGCATATCAAAGAGGGCAGCTGGGTAGAAGTAACAGCGAAGGTCGCATTTGAGAACCGTACAGAATATCAGGGTGAGGGCATTGTTCTTTATGCAAGTGATGTGAAAGAATGCGAGCCGCTTAAGGAAGAGATGGTATATTTTAATTAATTATCTTAGCGTGTGTTTGAAAAATGCTTTCCGCAAGACGTGCGTTACAATTTGCAGGATTGGTTTTTGAACACACTTTAGAGGATGTAAAAAAATAAATTTGACATCAGGACAGGTATGGTAATTCCGGAAAATGGTGTTAAATTAAGCAGGAGACACATATATGTATTTAGTAGTTGGCCTGGGAAATCCCGGGAAACAGTATGAAGCAACACGCCACAATATGGGATTTGATACCGTTGACCGTCTGGTAGAGGATTACAATGTCCCTCAGGGTGGTGTGAAATTTAATGCCATGTACGGTAAAACTATGATCGGCGGAGAGAAAGTGATTCTTATGAAGCCGCTTTCTTTTATGAACCTGAGTGGCGGTCCTGTTCGTGAGATGGCGAATTATTTTAAAATTGATCCGGAATCAGAGCTTATTGTTATTTATGATGATATTGATCTGGAGCCCGGGCAGCTTCGCATCCGCAAGCAGGGAAGTGCGGGTGGACATAACGGGATCAAAGATATTATCCGCCAGCTTGGCACAGAGAAATTTCTCCGTATCAAAGTAGGAGTTGGTGCAAAGCCGAAGGGGTGGGATCTGGCAGATCATGTACTTGGCAGATTTTCCACAGAAGACAGGAAACTTGTGGATGAAGCAATAGCAAAGGCGGCAAAGGCTGTGGATATCATAATCTCACAGGGTACAGATGCAGCCATGAACGAATATAACAGAAAAGTACCTGTACAGAAATAAGCAGACAGGAAACAGATGATTATTCAGCAAAAGGTATAGAAAGCGGTAACTGGAAACAGAAGCCGCTTTTATTACGTCGAAGGATCATGAGGGGTGAAGATGAAAGCATTTTTAACACCTCTGCAGGGGTTTGCAGAGTTTGAACAGATTAAAGAAAAAAGCAAAACGAATAAGGGAATCCTGCAGGTTTCGGGGTGTATGGAATCGCAGAAATCTCATCTGATGTACGGACTTTCCGGGATTGCGCCTTATCGTCTGATCCTGGCGGAGGACGAACGCCGCGCCAGAGAAATTTATGAAGATTACAGATTTTATGACAGAAAAGTGTATTCTTATCCTGCGAAAGATCTTCTGTTCTTTCAGGCAGATATCCATGGAAATCTGCTGATACGTCAGAGGATGAAGGTCATTAAGGCCTTACTGGAAGAGAAAGAACTGACAGTTGTTACAAGTATTGACGGATGTATGGATTTTCTGGAATCTCTGGAAAAGATAAAAGAACAGCTGATTCATTACGAAAGTGACAGCACCGTAGACATAGAACAGCTGAAGAACCAGCTGGTGGCTTTAGGTTACGAGCGGGTAGGACAGGTGGAAATGCCGGGGCAGTTCTCTGTGCGTGGCGGTATTGTGGATATTTACTGTCTCACTGAGGAAAATCCATGGAGAATCGAGCTTTGGGGAGATGAGATTGATTCTATCCGGAGTTTTGATCCGGAGAGTCAGCGTTCTCTGGAAAATCTGGAAGAACTTACGATCTATCCGGCGGTGGAGCATATAGGGGACAAGGATATGGTTTCCTTCCTGGATTATTTTCCGGAGGAAAGAACCATAATCTTTCTGGATGAACCAAACCGACTGACTGAGAAAGGCGGGGCTGTAGAAGAAGAGTACAGACAGAGCCGTATGCACAGAGAGGAAAAAGGCAGCCGGAATCAGCCGGAAAACTGGCTTTGTTCTTTTGAACAGCTTCAAAAAGAACTGAATAAACGCAACTGTATTTCTGTATGTGCGCTGGAACCGAAACAGGCAGGCTGGAAAGTGCGGGAGAAATTTTACCTGGAGGTAAAATCAATCAGCGCTTATAACAACAGTTTTGAACTTCTGGTAAAAGATCTTCATCAGTATAAGAAACAGGGATACAGGATCGCGTTGCTTTCCGGTTCCCGCACAAGGGCCGAGAGGCTGGCAAAGGATCTTCAGGAAGAGGGACTGGCAGCCTTTTATGGACAAGATTATGACAGGGAGATCTGTCCGGGCGAGATCATGGTGGTTTATGGCCATGCAAAGAAGGGCTTTGAATACCCGTTGATCAAGTTTGCGGTAATGACAGAATCTGACATTTTTGGACAGGAACAGAAAAAAAAGAAGAAAAAAAATTACAGTGGAAGCCGTATTCAGGATTTTGCGGAGCTTTCTATCGGCGATTTTGTTGTCCATGAAAAGCATGGTCTTGGTATTTACCGAGGAATTGAAAAAGTTGAAGTAGACAGGATCGTTAAAGATTATATTAAAATTGAATACAGAGGCGGAAGCAATCTCTATATTCCTGCTACTCAGCTTGACTGTCTGCAGAAATATTCAGGGGCAGATGCTTCAAAGGCTCCGAAGCTGAACAAACTTGGTACTCAGGAGTGGAATAAAACAAAGAGCAAGGTTCGTGGGGCAGTTAAAAATATTGCAAAAGAACTGGTAGAGCTTTATGCAGTGCGTCAGGAAAAGGAAGGATATGTCTGTGGTCCTGATACTGTATGGCAGAGAGAATTTGAAGAAATGTTTCCATATGAAGAGACAGAGGATCAGCTCAGTGCTATTGAGGATGCCAAACGTGATATGGAGAGTACCAGGATTATGGACCGGCTTATCTGCGGGGATGTGGGATATGGCAAAACAGAAGTGGCGCTACGTGCCGCATTTAAGGAAGTACAGGAGAGCAGACAGGTAGCTTATCTTGCACCTACAACGATCCTTGCGCAGCAGATTTATAATACCTTTGTGCAGAGGATGAAGGAATTTCCGGTACGTGTGGAACTGTTGTGCAGATTCCGGACCCCGGCACAACAGAAGAAGGCAATCGAAGATCTGAAAAAAGGTCAGGTGGATGTGATCATTGGAACGCACAGAATCCTTTCCAAAGACGTACAGTTCAAAAATCTTGGCCTGTTGATCGTTGATGAGGAACAGCGGTTTGGAGTTACGCATAAGGAAAAAATCAAGCAGTTAAAGAAGGATGTGGATGTCCTTACACTGACTGCAACGCCCATTCCCCGTACTCTTCATATGAGCCTGATCGGAATCCGGGATATGAGTGTCCTGGAGGAGCCTCCTATGGACAGAATGCCGATCCAGACATATGTTATGGAATATGATGAAGAGACGGTCCGAGAGGCTATCAACAGGGAATTGCGCAGAGGCGGACAGGTTTATTATGTTTATAATCGAGTGACGGATATTGCAGATGTTGCCCTGCGTATTGCGAAGCTGGTGCCGGACGCAAGGGTGGATTTTGCTCATGGCCAGATGAGTGAGAGGGAACTGGAGAATGTGATGTATTCCTTTGTAAACGGGGATATTGATGTGCTGGTTTCCACCACGATCATTGAGACAGGGCTGGATATTTCCAATGTAAATACTATGATTATCCATGATTCAGACAGATACGGGCTTTCTCAGCTTTATCAGCTTCGGGGAAGGATCGGGCGTTCCAACAGAACTGCCTATGCGTTTCTGATGTACAGAAAGAATGTGATGCTGAAGGAGACGGCTGAGAAGCGTCTGGCTGCGATCCGCGAGTATACGGATCTGGGAAGCGGATTTAAGATTGCAATGAGAGATCTGGAACTTCGAGGTGCCGGAAATCTGCTGGGTGCGCAGCAACATGGACATATGAATGCGGTTGGATATGATCTTTATTGTAAGATGCTCAATGAAGCAGTGAAAGAGGCGAAGGGTATTCATACAATGGAGGATTTCGAGACATCGGTTGATCTGAATGTTGATGCGTATATTCCTGATTCCTACATCAGTAATGAATTTCAGAAGCTGGATATTTATAAAAGAATTGCGGGGATTGAGACACAACAGGATTATGATGATATGCTGGAAGAACTTCTGGACCGTTTCGGAGAACCCGGAAAGGCAGTGCTGAATCTTCTGGCGATTGCGAAGTTAAAGGCGATTGCTCATCAGGGGTACGTAACGGAAATAAAGCAGACTGGAAAAATAGTCCGGTTTACCCTTTATGAGAAAGCAAGGCTGAATACAGAAGGCTTTCCGGCTCTTATGCAGAAATACAGAAGAGGTCTGCAGTTTAAGAATGAGCAGGAACCGAAATTTATCCTGGAACCACAGGGGAATCTGATCCTGGCATTGACGGAATTTGCAGAGGAACTTAAGAGCATGGCGGAAAATATGTGAAATATACTACATATTTTTCGATTTGCCTTGCCCTTCGCAGGAAAAAAGTTTATACTCTAATAACAGTACATTCTGGGAAAGTGGTATGGAAGAAAGACCAGATTGATAATATGGAGGAAGAAATGAAAAAAATGGTAAAGAGAACAGCCGTTGTGACACTGGCAGGTGTGATGTCAGTTGGTATGCTTTCCGGCTGTGGAAGTAAAACATTAGATGGAACAAAGACAGTGGCTACTGTTGACGGAACAGATATTCCGCTTGGAGTTGTAAGTCTTTATGCCCGCGAACAACAACAGCAGACAACAACCATGTATTTAAATTATATGGGAAGTGCAGATAATATCTGGGATCAGACAGCAGGTGATGATTCAGATGAGACTTATGGTGATCAGGCAGTGACAAGCAGTCTGGAGTCTGTTGAGAAGATGTATATTCTCAAAGAGAAGGCTGCGGATTATAACGTAGAGCTTACAGATGATGATGAAGCAGCGATCGCAGATGCAGCATCACAGTTTATGGCTGCAAACAGTGAAGAGACAATTAAGGAACTTGCGGTAACGGAAGATCAGGTAAAAACACTTCTGGAGCTTCAGACAATTCAGAAGAAGATGTATGATCCGGTTGTAGCAGAAGGAAAGATCACAGTTTCTGATGATGAAGCGAATCAGACAACCTTCACTTATGTAAGTATCTCTACAAGCGGTGATGATATAACTGATGAGGAGAAAAAGACTAAGAAAGAACAGGCTCAGGAGATTCTGGATAAGATGAAAGAGGATCCTACAGCAGACATGAGTGAGATTGCCAAAGGTGTAGATGACAGTTATTCTGCAGTACAGGGTAATTTTACAACAAAAGAGAGCGAAGACGAGGATGAAGATTCCGGCAGCGAGGCATATCCGGATGAGGTTCTGAAGGTTCTGAGAGGACTGAAAGACGGAGAAGTTGCAGACAATATTATTGAGACTGACACAGGATACTATGTAGTAAGACTTGACAAGATCAATGATGAAGATGCCACAGCTTCCAAGCGAGAATCTCTTCAGAATTCCAAAGAAAGTACCTATTTTACAGATACAACTGCTAAATGGCTGGATGAGGCAGATGTAAAGGCAGTTAAGAAAGTCATTAAGACACTTAAGATCACTGACAAACATACCTTCATGGCACCGACTCCTACTCCGGTTCCGGAAACACCGACACCTGAAGTGACAGAAGAGGCAACTCCAACACCGGAAACAGAGGAAGTTACAGAAACACCTGCAGCAGAAGATACAGATGTGACTGAGACACCTGCGGCAGAGGAAGAAGCAGCAGAAACTACTGAAACACCGGAAGCAACACCGACAGAAGCAGCTAAATAAGAAAATCCGAACTGTCAGTAGCCTGCTGATAGGAATTGAGTATTGTAAATTAAAACAGCTATGATGAAAACCTGAGTGTTTTCACATAGCTGTTTTTAAGTTTAAATAAATCCGAAATCATTCTCCTAAATATGCAAAAATAACACAGATAAATAGAGATATGATAATACGTTATTTTGTATGTTCTGCTAAATGAGATGGAAATGCTTCAAAGCATTGGCAATTCCGTTGTCCTCTATATCGGTTGTCTGGTAAGTGCAGTGAGGCAGGATCAGGGGATCCGAGTCGCCCATTGCGATGCTGTTTCCGGCGAACTGCAGCATAAGAAGATCGTTCGTGCTGTCGCCGAATGCATAGGTGTCTTTGACCGGAACCCCAAGGCGGTCTGCCAGAAACCGGATTCCGGTTGCTTTGCTGAGATTTTTCTGAGTCAGTTCCCAGGCCTTGTCTTCATGTATGAAACACAGAAAATGTTCATCTGCAAATTTGCGGAAAGTTTCCATATCAGAATCAGCAGACGGAAAAGCCAGAAACTTGTCAAATGTAAAATGGTTGTATGTTTCGGGCGGGTAGAGAGCCAGATCTTCTACTATAACTTCTGCTTTCAGCTTCTGAACAGTTTCAGGAACAGCACATGAACTGCTGTCATATAAAATCTTATCCGGGCGTTCAAAAAACGCAGGAATTCTGCATTCCCGCAGTAATTCTGTTGTTTTACGGCAAAGCGGATTTGGAATAGAACTGGAAAACAAAAGCTCTTCATTCATATAAATCTGGCTGCCGCATCCGCATACATAGCCGTCGAATCCCATTTCTTTAATGATTTCCGGAATCATTGTATAGGTACGTCCGGAATTGATGAAAAGGAGATGACCATTATAGCGGGCTTCTTTTAAAGCCTGTTTCGCACTGTCCGGAACTGTCCATGGGTAAGGGGTTAACAGGGTTTTGTCAATGTCAAAAAATAAGAGTTTACGATTATTCTCCATCAGATGTCTCCTCTGTCTCAGTATCTGTATTGTCATAAAATTCGTCATCAGAAGGATTTTCATTTCCTGTATGTACGCGGATTCCGTTCAGTTCAACTTCGCCTTCCATTGGGATCACAAGGCACTTGCGTCCGTCAATTATGCGTGTTTCCACAAGATCGGCACGTTCAGGATCTACGTGGACTACAACATCCGGGGTTTTGATCTCGAATCTTTTTGTATTGGTGATGTTGGAAGCAACCAGAGAGGATTTTTCCCCGGCTGTGATCTCGTATTGTTCATCAAATGACTGTAGTTTTTCATCTTCTACGCCGCATTCTTCAAAGAGGCGTTTTACCTCAGATTTGGTCAGAACTACAGGTTCCGGCTCATCCTTCTGTGATTCGATCAGGTCGTTTAATTTCTCGTGAATGCTTAATACAGTGTCATATCTGCAGTCGTCGCCCAGAGTATCTTCAACCAGTGCGTTAAAGGAATCACGCTGTCCTCCTGCAGAAAGAGGTGCTGTACATCCAAGCAGTTCATCGATAAAAATATCCCGAAGCTCGTTTGCATTTTTACTATAATAAAGGACACCATGGATGTCAGTGCTGCGGTCGTTAAACTGCGGGAAAAGGAAAGCAACATCCGGAAGTTCCACGATCCAGTCGCGGATACGGTCCTGGATGCTGTTGGTTTCGGCATTGTAGCAAAGACCTGCCTTAGAGAGTTTTACAGGACAGATACAGCACATGATGTGCTCATAAATCTCATCAGATGCATCAAACATTTCTGCACCGTCGGAAGACTTTCCGGGGATATCATATACTCCATGGATCAGGATGATGTAGTAGTTTTCGGGATAATCATAGTTTTCAATGATCTTATCGTAGAAACTTTCTACCAGTGCATCATCGGTCAGTTTGCTTTCTCTCAGTTTCATAAGAAAATGTTGAGTTCCGCCCTCAGTTTCCTGCTCGAGAGGAAATTCCATGTTCATCAGATTTTTTCCTATTGTTCCGGAAAGGGATTTGCGGAAAATTTCAAAGTATTTGAACATTTCTTCTTCTGATAAAGAGAGAAATGCTTCTTTCAGTTCGGTTTTTTTATTCTTTTCTCCGTCAACGTAACATCCGCAGATGCGGGTGAGAGAACAGTTCTCGGGAGTGAACTGTTTCTTGATTTCAGAAATTTCTTTTTTGTTCATATAGTTTATACCTCATGTTAGTCTGTTCTTTATTATAGACCAGTTGTGATGCAGGGGCAAGGAAAATTGCCTGAAAATTATGGGAAATACAGGTGAGTTTTGGTAGATGTAGTGCTATAATATAGGAAGATATTGTTGCCTGGCTGTGTTGCTGAGAACGTGTTGGACAGTAATGTTGCTTTGACAGTGATGAAAATAAATACAGGAGGATATGAGACATGAATGAAACAATAAAAAATCTTTTGGAGCGAAGAAGTGTACGTGGTTATAAAGAAGATCTGGTGCCGGAAGAAGTGTTGAATGAAATTCTTGAAGCAGGGGAATACGCACCAAGCGGAATGGGACAACAGGGTACACTTATGGTAGTAACACAGAATCCGGAACTTGTTGCGAAGCTTTCTAAAATGAATGCGGATGTGATGGGGACTGAGAGTGATCCGTTCTATGGGGCACCGACAGTTGTTGTGGTCTTTGCAGACAGTAATATGCCTACATGTGTGGAAAATGGAAGTCTGGTTATGGGAAATCTGATGAATGCTGCTCATGCCCTTGGGGTTGATTCCTGTTGGATTCATCGTGCAAGAGAGGTGTTTGCTTCTGAAGAAGGAAAGGCATTGAAGGCAGAGTGGGGTGTGCCGGAGTCTTATGTTGGAATTGGTTACTGTGTTCTGGGCTATCGCTCCGGGGAATATCCGAAGGCGAAAGCGAGAAAAGATGGGTTTGTGATCAGGGTGTGATTGTAGTGTGGCGGCAGAGTGATTCCTGAAACAGGCTGGCAGGAAAGGATGTGAGAGTGTTTGGGAAATCAAGTTGCCGGCACAGTAGCTGTGAGAGAGGGTTGCTGTTGAGTATATTTGATTTTAAGAGAAAGAAGTATAGAACGTTTCTGCAGGATTCTGAGACGGGTGAGGAGATTGCTGAGGAGTATGAGAAAGGCCGGGGAGTCTGGAAAAAGCATGATGTTCAGGATGGGAAGGGTTCGGAGATGAGAGAGGATCTGATAAGGAAGCATTATTGGTTTTCGGGGAGAGTGCAGGGAGTTGGATTTCGCTATCGGGCCTGTTATATTGCCAGTTCTCTGGGGGTTACCGGTTGGGTGAGAAATAACTGGGATGACCGCGTGGAGATGGAGGCGCAGGGGAGCAGGGAGCTGCTTGCGCAGATGGTGGAGATGTTGGGGAGACAGAGGTTTATTGAGATTGAGGGGATTGAGGAGAGGGTGATTCCGGTGGAGGTTGAGAGTGGGTTTTATTCCAGATGAAAGGGACGCAAGCTCAAACAATTCTCTTTGGCTCGGTTTCGGGTCTTAAGAAAAGCTAAGCCTCGGAAAATCTGCTAAAGGGGGACGCAGCCCCAAACAATTCTCTTCGGCTCGGTTTCGGGTCTTAAGAAAAACTAAGCCCGGGAAGATCAGCTAAAAGCATTCGCAGATAACTCAAACTCGCCGCGAAGCGGCTCAGACAGTGAGTGATCTGCGAATAACGCTGATCTTCCCGGGCTAAGATTTTCTAAAGGCCCTGCAAATGTCGCCGAAGAGAATTGTTTGGGGCTGCTGGCTGTTGGCTGTGACTGGTGGCTGAAAGAGAAGAGAGATGGTGGTTTGTTAGTTTGGTGGAATAGAAAAGTTTCCTATATATAGTATGAAGGGGACGGGGTGTTGTGTATATATGGTATGTGGGTGCTGCAATATAGGAAGGATAGATGGGGAGGATGGTTGGAATTCAGGTGTAAGATAGACTGGATGGCTGCTGGGAATTTAGTGGAGATTAGGGTGAAAATATAAAAAGTTTGTCAAATTATGAAATTAACTGTTGACAGGAGCTGCTTTCGGTGTTATATTGGTTGAGTTGTCGGAAATAATTGTTTCTTGAAAAGAGACAATTTGAGATGATTTCTGAAAGAAAAAAGAAATTTAAAAAAGTGCTTGACAACTTAAAACAAATATGTTAAAGTAACCAAGTCGCTTGAACAGAGCCGACAATCACAGATCAGAAGAACAGTTCCGAAATCCGGAAGAGTTCGAAAAACTTTGAAAAAACTTGAAAAAAGTTCTTGACAAAGAAAAAGAGATGTGATAAAGTAAACAAGCTGTCGCAAGACAGACAACCTTGATAACTAAACAGTGAAACACATACGATTCTCGAAAATTC
>OWJB01001273.1_pt1 | contig 11335 bp, 9 predicted proteins | sample 1732861 | NCBI WGS metagenome assembly OWJB01 (sample SAMN05065762, study PRJEB22554) | human gut metagenome | biome: ENVO:2100002; feature: ENVO:00000062; material: ENVO:00002003 | host: Homo sapiens | place: USA
CTACACCCTAGAGTTCGTCGGCAGCGTCAGATGTGTATAAGAGACAGCTACTGAATTCCCGTCAGCACTTACTTTTGCATCAAATATTTTATAAATTGTATAATGAATCCCTTTTGATGCATTCTCAATCGTAATACTGCCATTACCTCCTGCCCCCGATACACTTTCCTGTGCAAATACCGTCGCCGACATCCCCACCATCGTTACCGCCATTACCAAAACGGATAACAGCCTTCTCAATTGTCTCATTCTTTTTTGTCTCATTCTTTTTCCTCTCTTTCTTTTTATTTTCGGATCCTTTCCCCATTCTACACATCTATACAACCGGTTTTCGTTTCTTTTCCGTCCAAAAAACGTTTCTTTTTCATCCTTTTTTCGTTTCTTTTAGAAAATCTTTTGGGCTATTCAATTTTTATTCCTTTTACAGCAGACATTCATAATCAAAAAACTGTACAAAGAATGTGTAGTCCAATAGAATCTCTTCAAAAAAATCGGGAGGCTGTCTGATAACAGTCTCCCGATTTTTACTATATTCCCCATTATTCTTTTTGATTCAGCAACGTTCCCAAAGTGTTTTCCGCCCAGCTGTAATTCGTCATATACGCTCCTTTGAACAGCTTTTTATGTTGTTCCTCATCCTCCAGGTAGTCATACAGATCACACTCCACATGCTCTGTACGGATACGGCTCTCCTGATTTACCCGATGCAGGACCCTTTCGATTCCGTATGCATTTAACGTTCCCCGAAGCTCTTTTACCACTTTGCGGAATTTATCTTTTATTCTTTTTTCTGTACATTCATCCTCCCATAAATAACTGATCGCATCCCCCGTCGTCACAAATCCTCCTCTTCTGTCAACCAGAAGTGCCAACAGTTCTTTGGCTTTCTTACATGAAAAAGGAATCGTTTCCCCATCCACAAAAATATCAAAATAACCGAATGTGCGGATTACAATCCTTTTCCCTTCCATCTTTGTCAACTCACTGTACATTCTCTTTTCCCCCTTCATTTAATGAGAATCTTTATCATCATACACTATCCAAATGAGCAGACTCAACATTCCATGCTAAAACATTACTTTCGTAACTTTTCCACACTATTCGATATTTCACTTTAACACTCTCTTCTTCTGAAATCTTTCATCTTTTTTCCATCTAACGCTGCATATTCCAGAACATCATCTGTGTTATATACAAGCTTTAATGAGAAAAACGGCTGCTCATTTTCAAGGAGTTCAAAAAAGATCCGATCCCCTTCCCATAATTCCAGTTCTCCGATTTTAGACTTTTCTACCCATTCCAGTTCCCCTTCATCACACGCAATCGGTGTTCCTGTAAAACCGTCTGCCGTATAAAGTGACATATATTCTACTACATCTTCGCCATATACAAAGGTTACAATCCCACGATATCTCCAGGATGTCAGCGTGTATCCTGTCTCTTCCCATACCTCACGAAGAAGACATTCCTCCGGGCTTTCCCCTTTTTCAAAATGACCACCTACTCCGATCCACTTGTCTTTATTGATATCATTTTCTTTGACAGTCCGGTGAAGCATCAGATATTTTCCATCCTGTTCAATATAACAAAGTGTGCTTAATTCTACCATTTTACGTTCCCTTTCATACACAAAATATTTTATGAAAATTATAATCTATCTTCTAGTATTTCTCAACTGCCATGACCTGGTTACTGTTCACTCCCGTGTCAATCACTACCCTGATTGGCACGGAGGATGCACATTTTATCTTGAATGGCATCTCGCCCATCGCCAAAGGCGATTTAAAATGGCGAGATGCATTGCTGGTCACAGATACTGTGAACAGTAACATGACCTGTCTTTTTCCACCATTCCTCTTTCTCTTTAATTGCAAATATTGTCAGCAAATAGTATAATGATGTTTAAGGATTGCGGAAATTGCGTAGCAATAGAGCAATCCGGTTACATCAGTAAGTGGCAAAATTTACTTTTGACACTCACATCGTATAATATCTTCAAATAGACCAAAATTGTAGATAAGGAGTCTCTGTTTTGACAAAAGAAAACTATAAAATAAGCAAAATCCAGATCGGATTTTACTATCTTCTGATGTTCCTGATACTTATCTGGTTTCTGGTAATACAATTCACAGGAATTAACAATCACAATGCCAGAATCCAATCCAGCGACATCACATATCGTGGTACTTTTACCTGGATTCACTCCGATGGAAGCAAAGAACAGATTGCCGTCCCCGGACATTACAATGTTCCTGCAAAAGAGACTATGGTCATTACCACAACACTTCCTGAAAATTATACGCAAAGTTCACTGGCTATACGTTCCTCTCTGCAGGATATCCGTTTCTATATTGACGGAGTGCTTCGCACCGAATACTCAACCAAAGACCAGCGGCTGGCTGGGAAAAATTCTGCCAGCTGTTATGTTTTCTGTCCTACTTCAGCAGCAGATGCAGGAAAAGAACTCCGTATTGAGCTGACTACCAATACCTCTAACTATTCCGGTGTAGTCAATGAGATCTATTCCGGAGACAAGAGTGATATCTGGGAATATATTTTTGAATCTTACGGGCTTGAGACTATTATTGCTTTCTTCATCTTGTTCGCCGGTATCATTACCATCCTTTTCAGTATCGCACTCGGAATTGTCTATGACAGAAAATTTGATATGGAATATCTTGGATGGTGCATGATCATGGGTGCTGTATGGATGCTCGGCGAATCCAAGCTCAGACAGCTTATAGTTCCGAATCCATCTGCACTGGGGACTTTATGCTTTGTAATGATCATGCTCGTTCCGATCCCGGTACTTTTTTATGCAGATCTCATTCAGCAGGGTCGTTATAAAAAGCCTTACTTTTACCTTGGCTGTGCAGCATTTGGTAACTTTTTGATCTGTCTGGTTCTTCATCTGACTGGCACTGCTGATTTTATCGAAACTCTGCCGGGCGCCCACGTGATTCTTGCAGTCACCTTCCTTCTGGTTTTCCTGACTTTCTGTCTGGATATGCGAAAGAAAGAATACCGGAAAGACAAATTGGTACTGATTGGCCTGATCATTGCAATGCTTGCCATCGCCATCGAATCCATTTCTACATATTTTGTAGTTTTGATTTCCGGTCTTTTTATTGGTGTCGGCATGTTGATCCTTCTTTTCATTAGCATTATCCGTACAATAAAGAATGTGCATACCATTGAAATGCATCGTCAAAAAGAGGAGCTTTTGAAACGTAAACGGCAGATGGAAAAGATTTCCTTACAGATGATGCAGACTCTCTCTACAACCATCGAGGCAAAGGACGAATACACCAGAGGGCATTCCCATCGTGTTGCAGAATACTCTGCACTGATTGCGCAGGAAATGGGTTGGAATCGCTCTGAAATCGTCAATCTCCGACATGCAGCTCATCTGCATGATATCGGAAAAGTCGGCATCCCTGATATTATTTTAAACAAGCCATCCAGACTGACAAACGAAGAGTACGCTGTTATTAAGGAACATACGGTTATCGGCGCTGAGATTTTGAAAAATGTTTCGATCATCAATCATGTAACCGAAGTCGCCCGTTCTCATCATGAGCGTTATGATGGCCATGGTTATCCGGACGGTCTAAAAGGGGAAGAGATTCCGATCCATGCGCGGATCGTTGCTGTTGCCGACAGCTATGATGCAATGAATTCCCGCCGTATTTACCGTAATTCTCTTCCAAAAGAAACAATTTATGAAGAAATACGCAAAAACAGAGGAACTCAGTTCGATCCTGAAATCGCAGATATTTTTCTTAGACTGTTAGATGAGAATCGTCTGACGATCACAGATACTTATCTGGAAATTGATGACGAGCCAGTTCTTCCTGGCATGGAATTTGAAATCAGCAACTTCATTTCCAATGTTATGAATACGATGAAGAGCCAGGAAGAAGCAGAAAATTTTGATCTTCTTACCGGACTCCCTATGCGAAATACCGGTCAGAAAATGATTGCACAGCTGATGCAGGAGCACAATGGCTGTCTGATCTTTATGGATATGGATAATCTGAAAAAGATAAATGATATCTACGGTCATAAAGCCGGAGACCGTGCACTGAAAGCACTTGGAGCTCTCCTCTCCGAGCATATCGGAAATTTGGTTGGCTGCAGGCTTGGTGGCGATGAATTCCTTCTTTTTGTACCGGATGCCGGTAAAAATGAAATAACCGAGCTTATGGAAACTCTGTTTTCCCGCTTTGATTCCGAGAAGAAAAAAGATCTTGAGATCCGTGTTGCATCCATTTCTGCCGGACTTTGCATGTGTACCAAGGGAGATTCCTTTGACGAGTGTTCTTCCAAAGCAGATAAAGCACTCTATTATGTCAAGCAAAACGGAAAACACAACTTCTTTTTCTATCAGCAGATGGGCAATACCGTATTCCCGGTTTCCAGCGTGGCAAAAGATCTTTCCCTTGTGGCAAAAGTACTTCGTAACAGCGGAAACTATTCCGGAGCACTTAATCTTAATTACCGTGAATTTTCTAAGATTTATGAGTACATCAACCAGCTTGGAGAACGACATAAATACCATTGTTTCCTGGTCATGGTCACAATGGAAACCACTCCGGATTCTATGATGTATATTGAAAATATTGAACAGGCACTGGAATACATGGAGGAAGCGATCCGTCACAAGATCCGTAAGATTGACGTGTGTACACGGTATAGTGCCATGCAGTATCTGATCATTTTATTTGAACCAGATGAAAGTCAGATTCCAAAAGTTATGGACCGTATTTTTATTCAGTATTATAAACTGTACGATAAACACAATTTCATTCCGAAGTATGAATATCTTCCGGTGAATGAACACTCAGAGGAAACAAATCCTCAAAACACTTCAGATCACCTTAACCAAAATATCCATCCAGTATAGGAATTTTACTACCTGAGACTTTTATCTGCTGTGAAATGCAATTTTCCAAACTTATTAAAAAATGAGGAAAACAACCGGTTTTCACTTCGGTGTTTTCCTCATTTTTCTGTATTACTTGTTTATTCTTTTCTTCCTCTGACCTTTCCGGTCAGCAGTGCCACCACGATCACTGCGCCTGTAATGATTGTCTATAGAAATCCCAACGAAATTTTTCGACTGCTTTCGAGATTGCTGTTTCAACAGACTTATGCTACGATATCCATACGCAAACAAACTTCTTCTTGTTTGCAACCTTATCTATTCAACCCAATCTCATTTTCGGAGCCAGTTTCCGGCAACTTTTTCCGACAATGAACGACAACTGAAAATATCCGGATTGAGATCGCCTCTTTTACATATTTCCGTCATATGTTAATATAATCATATAGACTTTCTCCTTTCGGAACATTTTTATCTAATGAAAGGCGAAATAAATGAACAAAAGAAAAGAATTCTCAAAACTTAACCTGTTGGACAGATTTTTATTCGATGAAGCAATGGAAGATTCGGAGAATATGAAAACGGTACTGGACAGTAATCTACTGCCACCTGGAAGTGTCGATTTTAATAAACTAAATCGTGCTTTTATCATTCTGATCATGCCCTTCGATCCATTCGGAAAAGGATTTTACAAGTATACTTTCCGAATGAAATGCGAAGAATGTCCAGATCTTGATCTGCAAGATGAAGCAACACGTATTTTTCTAAACTGCCATGGCACGCATCCTGAAATGGTATCACCGGAACTGATAGAGTTACTTCATTACATGGAAAAATCAACGAATGAGGTCGCGGGTTCGTGCACAAGCCAGAAGATTAAATTGCTCCATCAGAAAGTCTGTCAGATCAGGTCGAACAAGAAAATGGAGGCGAAATTCATGCGCGCATGGGAAGAAAGAGAAATAGAACGTCAAAAAGCCTTTGCTGAAGGTGCGGAAGCTGGAATCGAGACCGGAAAAACTCAAGGAAAAAATGACCTTTTAAAAAGTCAGGTCAAAAAGAAATTAGAAAAAAAATATTCCAAAGAACAAATCGCAGATATGCTGGAAGAAGATGTCGCAACCATTGAAGCAATTATTAACGAATTACAATAGCTAAATGCCGGTCAGAAAGAGAAAAACTATCACTGATATCTTTTCCTGCATACCAGATCACGACAGCAAGAGATCCCTGCACCATTTACGGCACAGGGATCTCTTTAATCTCTTTCCGTTCCATTCCAATTAGCTAGAAGCACTCCAGAAATATTTCCAGAATCTCCTCATGTGTCATCTTCTTATAACTTCCATCCACCAGATAACAAGAATCCGCAATCTCTTTCAGATCCTCTTTTTTCTCCACACCTACTTCCCGAAGTGTTGTCGGAAGTCCGATCTCTCTGATAAAATCAGCCAATGCCTCTACGCCAGCTTCAGCCATCTCTTCATCGGTACGACCATTTCTCGGAATCTTCCATACATTTTCCGCAAAGCGGGCAAATTTCTTTGCGCCTGCCTGACAGATATGCCGATAATAAACCGGATGCAGCACAGCAAGTCCACATCCATGACTGCAGTTGGTATAAGCACTGATCTGATGCTCCATCTGATGGCATTCAAAATCACATTTTTTGCCAAGCTTGATGATCCGGTTCTCTGCCATGGTAGACAGCCACATCAGATTACTTCTTGCTGTATAATTCTCCGGATTTACCAATGCCGCACGAAGGCTTGTTATCACGCCGCGCATCAGAGCTTCCGAAATATCATCCGATACGTTATCCTCGTCCGGCTCACTGAAATAAGTCTCCATAACGTGAGACAGGATATCAAAGCTTCCTGCCACCATCTGTTTTGTCGGAACTGTATAAGTATAAGTCGGATCCATTAATGCAAATTCCGGATTGCATTTCGGGTAATCCCGGTCTGTCTTGATCATGACCTCTTCATTGGTAATGACTGCTCCCCCGTTGCACTCGCTGCCTGTTCCGGACGCTGTTACGATCACGCCAAGTGGCATCGGTTCAAAATCCACAACACCCTTCTTCGCCCAGTACTCATCCCACACATCTTTCTCGCTGACCGCTGCCATGGAAATTGCCTTGCTGCAGTCCATAACCGAGCCACCGCCGACTGCAAGGATCCAGTCCACCTGTTTTTCCTTTACCAGCTTTGTGCCTTCCAGCACCTTCTTATAAGTCGGATTTTCCATAATCCCCGGAAATTCTATGATTGTTTTCCCTGCTTTTTCAAGTGCCGCTGTGACTTCCTCATAAACTCCATTTTTCCTGATCGAGCCACCGCCATAGGCAAGCAGAACCTTATCCCCATGCGCCGCAGCGATTTCCGGCAGATACTCGCCGACACATCCTTTCCCGAAATATACTTTCGTTTTATTTTCAAAAATAAAGTTATTCATCTTTTTTCTCCTTTATGTAATTTAAGCAAAATATGTTTCGGCAGATTTTCTTTTTCAATGATCCATTCCGAAACATCCCTCTTTTACCACAGATACTTATATTATAGTCCCTGAAAAAATTTATCGTCAATATCTTTCCGGTTTATGCACATTTATGCACATTCCAAAATGGAACCCACAATTTTCCCGAAGTACTTCTTTACATGGTTTTCCATGCTATCATGTAGTTTATACAGGTTTCTCGTTACTGTTCACAGTACCTGTGACCAGCAACGCATCTCGCCATTTTAAATCGCCTTTGGCGATGGGCGAGATGCCGTTCAAGATAAAACGTGCATCCTCCGTGCCAATCAGCGTAGTGATTGACACGGGAGTGAACAGTAACGTTTTCTCGCCAGCAGTTTTTAATCAATTGCAAAAAAACATGCAAAATAAACAGATATATGGTATTATAGAAAGCAAAAAACAGAAAGTACAGGAGGGTTAACATATGTATATTACATGTCTGGATGTCGAAGGAGTACTTGTACCGGAAATCTGGGTTGCATTTGCAGAAGCAAGCGGAATTCCGGAACTGAAAAGAACCACAAGAGATGAACCTGATTATAACAAACTGATGCGTTGGAGACTGGATACTTTAAAAGCTCATGGTCTCGGAATCAAAGAAATTCAAGAAACAATTTCCAAGATTGATCCGCTTCCGGGCGCAAAAGACTTCCTGGATGAGCTACGTTCCTTCACCCAGGTAATCCTTCTCAGTGATACCTTCACCGAATTTGCAATGCCGCTCATGGAAAAGCTTGGTCATCCGACGCTTTTCTGCAACAGTCTGGAAATTGCAGAAAATGGCGAAATCACAGACTTCAAGATGCGTGTGGAAAATTCCAAACTAACAACCGTAAAGGCACTGCAGTCCATCGGATTTGAAACGATCGCAAGTGGCGATTCTTACAACGATCTGGGTATGATCCAGGCAAGTAAGGCAGGATTCTTATTCCGTTCAACCGACAAGATCAAAGCGGATTACCCGCAGATTCCGGCCTATGAAACCTATGAAGAGCTGCTTGGCGCAATTAAAGACGCGATAAAATAAAAGATAATTGCCATGGCGACATGCGTAGAGAAACCTTACCGTTTTTCAGTTTTTACGTCTGAAAATTGGTAAGGTTTTTTTACAACTATCTCGTATACATGGTTTCTTCTTCTCCGTCATCGCCACCAGGATTTATCGTGCCGAGCTGATTCCAGTCCAAAATAACGGAATCAGTAAACGCATTGATGACAAGACCAGTTAATGTATATTGTGATCTCTTTGCCATATCCATTACATCAGAAAAGCGTAAAAAACTTTCATTCATAACCTTTTCGCAAATCTGACCACTCAAAAGCTCATTTGCTTTTCCTTCTATCCTCGAAATAGTCCATGGTTGTTCGAATAAAAATGTGCGCAATGATGCAATATATCGGGTTTCTCCTTTACAATCCGAAAAAATCTGCTTCTTCGCGCTTTATCATTCCAGATTTTACAATTGATCCATCGTATTTCCATCGGAAGAAGTTCTTCAAAAAAATCTTTTTTCGAACGGTATTTTGGGGGAACATTCCACACAGATGGATTTTCTTTACATTTGCCCGGATAAAAAATCTCGTAAACTTCTTTTAAATTCATTCCGGCTGTCCCTCCTTTATTCAAGCACCATTATTTTTCAACAAATTTGTTGAATATGCATATTTATTTTAACATTATAAGGTTGTATTTACATTGATTTTTAGGTTGTAATTACATATGCAATAAAAAAGTCCTACAAACTGCTTAATTTTACAGTTTGTAGGATTTTCGTCTTTTATCACTTTTTCATTGACTCTCGAGTGCGCTTCTATGATATGATAATGATACCATGGGCAAAAGGTCAGAAAGCCGATGCAAGCTTGCTTACAAGAGGATTTTTGACCTCTTGACCCGCCAAAAACATGAGTAAGTAGCCATTTTTCAAAGAAAAATGAGCGGATTACAAAGGAGATTTTTATCATGAGAGAAACTATTTTAGGCAATCATTTGCAAAAAATTCCTTCCATTGCAGTCGGATGCATGCGACTTTCTGAGAAATCGAAAGAGGAAATGAACCATTTCATTCACTCTGCGTTGGAACAGGGCGCATATTTCTTCGATCATGCGGATATCTACGGCGGCGGTATGAGCGAGACCGTGTTCGGCGAAGCCTTTGCCGGCGATCCATCCCTGAAACGGGAAGATATTTTCCTGCAGTCAAAATGCGGCATCCGTCAAGGTTATTATGACCTCTCAAAAGAGCACATTTTGAAATCTGTCGATGGTATTTTAAAACGGCTTCAGACAGATTATCTCGATCTTCTGCTGCTCCACCGTCCGGATGCACTCGTAGAACCGGAAGAGGTTGCTGCCGCATTTGATACTCTGTTTGAGAGCGGAAAGGTTCGCCATTTTGGTGTTTCAAACCACAAACCGATGCAGATTGCACTGCTACAGAAGTATGTCCGCCAACCGCTCGTTGTCAACCAGGTTCAATTCAGCATTCCGGTTTCCAATCTTGTTGCAAATGGCATGGAAGTCAATATGGAAACCCCTGGTTCAATTGACCACGACGGAAGTCTGCTCGACTACTGCCGCCTCCACGATATCACCCTCCAGGCCTGGTCACCATTTCAGATGCCGGCATGGAAAGGATGCTTTCTCGGAAGTGACCAATACCCGGAACTGAATCAAAAGCTTCATGTACTGGCTGAAAAATATAATGTCAGCGACACTACCATTGCGGCTGCGTGGATTTTACGCCACCCGGCAAATATGCAAATCATTACCGGAACCGCAAGCGAAAGTCGCCTGAAAGAAATTATTGCAGCATGCGAGATAACACTGACTCGCGAAGAATGGTATGAGCTGTACCTGGCTGCAGGTCATCCGCTTCCATAAGGATTTTCGGCATTATATTTCTGATTTTATATTCTTGCTAACTTATGCTATTACCCGCACCGTTGGTGCGGGTAATTCTATTTCCGGAATAAACAGACAGTTAACAAACTGAAGCTGCTTTATCAGTTGGCCACGATTTTCTAAGTGCCACATAGGAAATCACAAAATTGGCAAACCAGCCAGCCGGTACGGCAAGCCAGACAAATGCGATACCAAAACGAGGTGCAAAAATCAAAGCAACTGCCAGGCGGATCGCAAGGTTTACCATATTGGCGACGAGAAACGGGCGCATGACTCCCAGTCCACGGAGGACTCCATCTGTTGCCATTTTGATACCCATAAAGATGAAAAAGAAACCAAGCCATCTCATATAATCCCCGGACACCTGATATGCCAGAGCGGTTCCGTCTTTCCCCAGGAATAACGAGGAAATCTGCGTATGAAGCGTTTCAATGACTATAAAAGCAAGAATTGCAAAACATAAATCCAACACCAGTGCCGCATGATATCCTTTTTTGATACGTTCCAATTTCTTTGCGCCAAGATTCTGGGAAACATACGGTGAAACTGCATTTCCAATGGATACAAAGATCAGTGAAAAAACGTTCTCTACCCGCATCGTTGCCGAATAACCGGCAAGTGCCTGTGTACCGAACGGATTTACAACTGCCTGTACGATCATCATGCCAATCGACACTGTAGACTGCTGAAGAACAGATGGTACAGCGATCCGAAGCATGGAATGCAATTCCTTCCCATCAAACCAGTCAAAGCGACTTTTATATCGGCGCATCCGGCTAAAGAAAATGAAAAGTGAAAACACTGCTGAAATCCCCTGTGCAATGAGGGTTGCAAGGGCTGCACCAAATACCCCCAAACCAAGTCCGGCCACCATCCAGAGATCCATAATAATATTCAAAATAGAAGAAAATATCAACAGTCCCAACGGAATCTTTGACTCACCGATCGAGGTAAACATCGTTGAAAGGATGTTATACCTGTCTCTTATACACATCTCCGAGCCCACGAGACGCGTAGTAATC
>OWJB01001276.1_pt1 | contig 11328 bp, 10 predicted proteins | sample 1732861 | NCBI WGS metagenome assembly OWJB01 (sample SAMN05065762, study PRJEB22554) | human gut metagenome | biome: ENVO:2100002; feature: ENVO:00000062; material: ENVO:00002003 | host: Homo sapiens | place: USA
CGTCTCGTGGGCTCGGAGATGTGTATAAGAGACAGATTTATGACAGAGAAAAACTCGCAACATTATCAGGAAAGAAACTTCATGGAAAGAGAAATCATATCAATCGTTTTAAAGAAAATCATGAATGGTCCTATGAACCACTTTCCGATGAAAATCAGTTAGAAGTACTGGCAATGCTGATGGAATGGAAGATGCAAAATTGTGATCCAGAAGATATAGAGAAACATGACGAGATTTGTGTTTCTAAAAATTGTGTGATCAATTATAAAGAATTAGGACTTGTCGGAGGTGTTCTGCGTGCGGAAGGAAAGGTCGTAGGATTTTCAATCGGTGAACGAGCATCAAATGAAGATACATTTATCGTTCATATTGAAAAAGCTTTTGCAGATATCCAAGGAGCTTATCCGATGATCAATCAACAGTTTGTGATCCATGAGATGGAAGATTTCAAATATGTGAACAGAGAAGATGATGCTGGAGAAGAGGGACTTAGAAAGTCAAAATTATCGTATCGACCAGTCTTTATGGTAGACAAGGGCGTTCTTCGTCTAAAATCAGAAGTAAAGAATTGACACTAGGTGCCTAAAAATGTAGAATTGAAGGTAGGACAAACCATTAGGAGGAATATGTAATGAGACATTTGATTGATCCGATGGATTTAAGCGTGGAAGATATTGATAGATTATTAGACCGCGCTGATGACATCGCAAAGAATCCTGAGAAGTATCAGGAAGTGTGCAAACACAAGAAATTAGCAACGCTGTTCTTTGAACCAAGTACAAGAACAAGATTAAGCTTTGAAGCAGCAATGCTTGAATTAGGGGGAAGTGTTCTTGGATTTTCTTCTGCTGATTCATCATCTGCATCTAAAGGAGAAAGTGTTGCAGATACAGCAAGAGTCATTGAATGTTATGCAGATATCATTGCGATGCGTCATCCAAAGGAAGGAGCACCATATGTAGCGTCACAGTATGTAAATATCCCTGTGATCAATGCAGGAGACGGTGGTCATAATCATCCAACACAGACATTGACAGACCTTTTAACAATTCGAAGAGAAAAGGGACGTTTAAGTAATTTCACGATTGGATTTTGTGGAGATTTAAAATTTGGACGAACAGTGCATTCTCTGATCAAAGCATTATCAAGATATGAAGGAATCAATTATATTTTAATTTCTCCAGAAGAACTCCAGATTCCAGAGTATCTGAAGAAAGATGTTTTTGAGAAGAAAGGAATCACATTTACAGAAGTTGATAAGATGGAAGATGTGATGCCACAGCTTGACATTCTTTATATGACACGAGTACAGAGAGAACGTTTCTTTAATGAAGCTGATTATGTAAGATTGAAGGATAGCTATATCTTAGATATGGATAAATTAAAGATTGCCAAGAAAGATCTTTCTATTTTACATCCATTACCTCGTGTGAATGAGATTTCTGTAAAAGTTGATAACGATCCAAGAGCCTGCTATTTTAAACAGGTATTGAATGGAAAACATGTAAGAATGGCATTGATCATGGAATTACTGGGGGTAAGTGCAGATGAACATTGATAGCATTAAGAATGGAATCGTATTAGATCATATCCGTGCAGGACGCGGAATGCAGATTTATAATAGTCTTGGATTAGATCAGTTAGATTGCAGTGTTGCGATCATTAAGAATGTAAAAAGCAGCAAAATGGGCAAGAAAGATATCATTAAGATTTCAGATGCATTTGAAGTGAACTTTGATGTTTTAGGTTATATAGATCCAGAAGTTACGGTATGTGTCATTGAAAATGGCAGTGTAAAGTCCAAACACAAAGTAGAACTTCCAGAGAAGATCGTGAATATTGCAAAATGCAAGAATCCAAGATGTATTACATCTGTAGAACAAGAAATCGATCATGTGTTTAAATTGACAGACAGAGAACACCAAGTATATCGCTGTATTTACTGCGAATCAAAGCTTAAAAAATAATCAAAAGAAACAAGAGGTATCCGTGCATGAAACAAGAAAGCAGAACAAACATTAATCGTGTAAAGAAGGATATCAGCAGTCCAGATAGTTTCACACCGCCTGAGGAACTGAAACGACAGCTGATCACAACCATGCAAAGCATTTATGAGGAAGAAGATATTGAGGCTGTAGAACGTGCCTATAAAGTAGCATATAAGGCACACGAGAAACAGAAACGAAAGTCTGGAGAGCCATATATCATTCATCCTATTTGTGTTGCGATCATATTGGCAGAATTAGAACTTGATAAAGAAACGATTATGGCAGGACTGCTTCATGATGTAGTAGAAGACACGGAAACAACCCATGAAGATATTGTAAGAGATTTTGGGGAAGAAGTTGCCCAGTTAGTTGATGGCGTAACAAAGTTAGGACAATTAAGCTATTCCAAAGACAAGATCGAAGTTCAGGCGGAGAACTTACGAAAGATGTTTCTTGCAATGGCAAAAGATATCCGAGTGATCCTGATCAAACTTGCTGACCGTTTGCATAATATGCGTACCATGCAGTTTATGCGTCCAGAGAAGCAAAAAGAGAAATCCAGAGAGACGATGGATATTTATGCACCGATCGCACATCGTCTTGGTATTTCCAAGATCAAAGTTGAATTAGATGATTTGGCACTTCGATATTTAAAACCAGATGTTTACGAAGATTTAGAACGTTCTCTTGATTCTGCAAAGGAGGAAAGAGAAGCATTCATTCAGGAAATCGTTGACGAAGTGAAAGGACATATTGACCGCGCTGGAATTAAGGCAGAGATTGATGGCCGTGTGAAACACATGTTCAGTATATATAAGAAGATGGTCAATCAGCATAAGACGATCGATCAGATTTATGACTTATTTGCAGTCCGGATCAAGGTTGATACGGTTAAGGACTGTTATGCGGCACTTGGGATCATTCATGAGATGTATAAACCGATCCCAGGAAGATTCAAGGATTATATCGCTATGCCAAAACCGAATATGTATCAGTCACTTCACACAACATTGATCGGACCAGAAGGACATCCATTTGAGATTCAGATCCGTACATTTGAGATGCATCGTGTTGCTGAATATGGTATCGCAGCCCATTGGAAATATAAAGAAAATAATAATACCAAGGGACTTAACAAAGAGGAAGAGAAGTTAAGCTGGTTAAGAGAAGTGCTGGAATGGCAGCGTGATATGGATGATAATAAAGAGTTTTTAAGTTTGCTGAAGACGAACTTGGATCTCTTTGCAGAACAGGTATATTGTTTTACACCGAATGGAGATGTCAAAAACCTTGCGAATGGTTCGACACCGATCGATTTTGCATATTCAATCCATAGTGCAGTCGGTAATAAGATGGTTGGAGCCAGGGTCAATGGAAGACAGGTACCATTTGATTATCATTTGCAGAATGGTGATCGTGTAGAGATCATTACATCACAGAATTCAAAAGGACCTAGCAGAGACTGGTTAGGAATCGTAAAATCAGCACAGGCAAGAAGTAAGATCAATCAGTGGTTTAAACGACAATTCAAGGAAGAGAATATCGTCAGAGGTAAGGAACTGTTAGAAAAATACTGTAAGAGCAAGAGCATCAGGCTCCCAGAACTCATGAAACCTGAATACATTAAGAAGGTTGAACTAAAATACGGATTTAAAGACTGGGATTCTGTATGTGCAGCTGTTGGACATGGTGGTTTAAAAGAAGGCCAGGTTATCAATAAGATGCAGGAAGAAGACCGTAAGATCCAGAAACAAAAGATCACGGATGAACAGATCTTGCAGAAAACAACAGAAGCAGCACAGGCGGCAGCAGCGAATCCAGAGAAGAAAAAGGAAGAGAAATCCAAAGGAGGAATTGTTGTACGTGGAGCGAATGATGTTGCTGTTCGTTTTTCAAAGTGTTGTAATCCAGTACCAGGAGATGAGATCGTTGGATTTATTACAAGAGGACGAGGAATTTCGATTCACAGAACAGATTGTGTGAACCTTCTGAATATGCCAGAATCTGACAGGGCAAGACTTATTGAAGCTGAATGGCAGGTAAGTGAAGCAGATACAACACAGACTTACACGACAGAGATCAATATTTATGCCAATAATCGAAAGGGATTGTTAGCAGAAGTATCAAAGATCTTCTTAGAATTAGATATTGACATCATAACGATCAACGTATCAAACAATAAGAAAGGAAGAGCAACGCTTAGTATGTCCTTTGATATTACAGGCGTAGAGCAGTTGAACCGTATTATTGCGAAGATTAGGAATGTAGAAGGCGTGATCGACATAGAAAGAACAGCAGGATAGGTGAAAATATGAGCGAAACAACATTAAGACTTGACAGACCTCTTAAGATGGTAACGATCTGTCTTGGGCAGATGCAGACAAACTGCTATATTGTTGAGAATACAAAAACAAATCAGGCATTCGTCTTTGATCCGGGAGATCAGGGAGAACGTATTATGAATACATTAGAAGAAGATGGAATGGAACTGGCAGGCGTATGTCTGACACATGGGCATTTTGATCATGTAATGGCCCTTCCATATCTGATGGAACAAAAACCAGATCTTGATATCTATCTTTATGAAGATGAAGTAGATGTTCTGGCAGATCCACAGCTCAATCTCGGAGCGATGATGGGAATGGATCTCTCATTAAAAGCGAATCATCTGGTGAAAGATGGAGAGATCATAGATGTATTAGGAACAAAGGTAAAATGTATCCATGTTCCAGGACATACAAAAGGTGGAGTATGTTATTATTTTGCAGATTATGGATGGCTGATCTCTGGAGATACACTGTTCCAGATGAGCATTGGAAGAACAGACTTTCCGACAGGCAATTTGAATGATCTTCTGACAGCAATCAGAGAGAAATTATTCGTACTCCCACCATGGACAAAGGTACTATCCGGTCATACACCACCAACGACGATCGAGGAGGAAAGCAGATGCAATCCGTTTCTGCAATAGATTATGATTGGATTAATTCAGAACAAGACCATTTATGAATATGACATTCGAAGTTTAATATTGGCATTTATGCTTGGAGAGAAGATAGAATTGACGGATCACGTTGATTCTATCTATGATTTTATACTGGACGTGGATTATAAAGATCAGGAAATCGTCATGAATCTATATAAAAAGGGCGAGTTAGAAGATGAGATCCAGTTATTTGGTGATTATGAAAATAAGAAGATTTTTAAAAACCGGATGAAACAAGGAATCTATCAGTTGTTTTCCAAAGCATTAGACAAACAGCTTCCATGGGGAACGTTGACTGGGATCCGTCCGACAAAGATTGCTTTTGATGGATATGAAAAGGGTGAGAGCAGTGAAGAGATCATTCACAGATTTCAAAAGGATTATCTGGCATCCGAAGAAAAAGCAAGATTATGTACAGAAACCGTTCAGAAAGAGAAAGAACTGCTAAAAGCATTTCCATACAAAGAAGGATACAGTCTATATATAGGAATCCCATTTTGCCCAAGCACATGTTTGTACTGTTCTTTTACATCGTATTCGATCGATCAATTTGATAATATTGTACAAGACTATCTTGAAGCTTTATTGAAAGAACTGGATTTTGTGGCAAAGACTTATGCGCACAAAGAACTTCAGACGATGTATATTGGCGGTGGAACACCAACATCTTTAAAAGAAGAAGATCTGGAATATCTGTTATATGAGGTTAATAAGAGATTCCCATTTTCAAAGATCCAGGAGATCACTGTGGAAGCAGGACGGCCAGACAGCTTGAATTTCGAGAAATTAAAGATTCTAAAGAAATATGGTGTGACAAGGATCAGTATCAATCCACAGTCAATGAACGATAAGACATTAAAACTCATTGGAAGAAATCATTTTGCACAAGATATCAAAGAGAAATTTAATCTTGCGAGACAGGCTGGGATCGATAACATTAATATGGATATGATCTGTGGGCTTCCAGAAGAAGGCATGGATGAACTTTCCTATACTTTAGATGAGATCAAAAAACTTGATCCAGAGAGTTTAACGGTTCATGCACTTGCAGTCAAGCGTTCATCGAGATTGAATCGAATGAAAGATACATATCACTTTGGAGCGAGTGAAGAGATGGTATCTTATGCCGCTTCATGTGCAAGAGATATGAATATGGAACCATATTATTTATACCGGCAGAAAAACATTCCAGGGAACCTTGAGAATGTCGGTTTTTCGAAAAAAGGAAAAGAATGTCTCTATAATATTTTGATTATGGAGGAATTACATGATATTATAGCAGTTGGTGCTGGTACATCTTCAAAGATCGTCCATCAGGAAGACCATCAGGTGGACCGCATCGAAAATCTTAAAGATATAAAGCAATACATTACACGAATTGATGAGATCATTCATAGAAAAGAATTAAAGATGATATAAACAGGAGTTTGATTATGGCAATCAGTTATGGACGAACAGATATTGAGACACCGATCCATGCGGATATAAAAGAAACGATCAGTCATGGTATCATTGTCAGTAATTTGGCTTATCTTGTTGGCAAGGAATTAGGATTACAAGAAGAAGTGTGTTATGATCTTGCGGTTGCAGGAATGTTACATGATCTTGGGAAAGTAAGACTTAATTTCTATATGAATGAGAAAGTGGAAGATGAGATTCTGGCTGTTGACGAAACAAGATATATGAGAATGCATCCATCCATTGGATATGCAATCCTTGCAGATTACGATTATAACCAGACGGTTTTAGACGCAGTTCTATATCATCATGAACATTATGATGGTACCGGTTATCCACATAATCTGGTAGGAAAACAGATTCCATTGGTTGGAAGGATCATGCATGTATGTGATATTTTCGGAGCATTGATCTCAAACAGGGATTATAGAGAAGGATTTGATGTTGAGACTGCACTTGATATCATGATCGATGAAATAAAGAATTTTGATATGAAAGTATTTTTAGCATTCCAGAGAGTCGCATTTTCAGACGGAGTTATGGAAACTGTGATGGAAAAAGGCAATCTGGATGAATTATTTGAGGAGGAACAAGAATGATTACACAGGCACCAAGAGGAACAAAAGACTGGTTTGGAAAAGATATGGACCAGCGTACATATTTAGAGAATATTTTCAAAGATTTATGCGCATCCTATAATATTCACGAGATCATCACACCAGTATTTGAGCATACAGAGCTTTTTCAGAGAGGTGTTGGAGAAACAACAGACGTTGTCCAGAAAGAGATGTATACATTTGAAGATAAAGGACACAGAAGCATTTCATTAAAACCAGAAGGAACAGCAGGAGCGATCCGTGCATATTTACAGAATGGTCTGGCAAATGAGCCACAGCCGATCAAGATGTTCTATATCACACCAGCATTCCGCTATGAAAAACCACAGAGTGGAAGATTAAGACAGCACCACCAGTTCGGAGTTGAATTTGTCGGAGCGGAAAGTCCATTAGCAGAAGTAGAGCTGATCACATTAGTATCCACTTTTATTAAGAAAATTGGGTTAAAAGATGCAAAATTACACATCAACAGCATTGGATGTGAAAATTGTAGAAAAGAATACAACAAAGCATTATTAGCATATTTAAAAGAACATGAAGAACATTTATGTCCTACATGCAGAGAACGTATGGAAAAGAATCCATTACGTGTCATTGATTGTAAAGTTCCAGAATGCAAAGAGATCGTCAAAGATGCACCAAGAACGATCGACTATTTAGATGATGAATGTAAAGCACATTTTGAAGAATTAAAGAGTCTGTTAGATGCATTAAATATTCCATATGAAGTTGATACAGAAATCGTTCGTGGATTAGACTACTATACAAAGACCGTATTCGAATTTGTAAATGAAGATGGATTTACTTTATGTGGTGGTGGACGTTACGACAATCTTGTTCATGAGATCGATGGAAAAGTTTCTATGCCATCCGTTGGATTTGGTATGGGTGTAGAGAGAATCCTTTATTTCTTAGAAGAAGAGAAAGTAGATCTTCCATGCACAAGAGATATTGACCTTTATGTAGGAATTCTTGGACAGGAAGCAAAAGCAAAAGCTTACCAGATCGTTGTAGATCTTCGTGATCAGGGATTTGTCGTAGAAACAGATTATCTTGGAAGAAGCGTAAAAGCACAGATGAAATATGCAAATAAGCTGAATGCCAAGAATACGATCATCATTGGTGATGACGAATTAGCGAAGAATGAAGGAAATGTCAAAAATATGGAAACAAGAGAAGTTACGACCATTTCGCTTGATAAGATCGCAGATTGTTTAAAATAAAATCATGCTTTCTTATACTAGTTCGTGACATTTTTGACAAAATCATATATAATGAGTAATAATTACAAGAAAGGAGGTAACATGCATGAGTGAATATGCGATCGTGGCACCAGAAGATTTCGACCAAAGCGTATTTCGCCTGATTGGTAAGGAATGGATGCTTGTTACTGCAAAGAATCAGGAAGGAAAAGTTAACACAATGACTGCCTCATGGGGTGGTTTAGGTGTTATGTGGGGTAAGAATGTTGCTGTGACAGTCTTAAGACCACAAAGATATACAAAAGAATTCATTGACCAGTCAGAATCATTTACATTATCTTTTTATGATGATACTTTTAAGAAGGATTTAAGCTATCTTGGAAGTGTATCTGGAAGAGATGAAGACAAGATCGCGAAGACACGTCTGACACCAACAGATGCGAATGGAATTCCATTTTTTGAGGAAGCAAAGATCGTACTGATCTGTAAGAAGTTATATTCTCAGCCAATGGATCCAGAAGGATTTGTTGATAAATCTTTAGATGAACAGTGGTATCCAGAGAAGGATTATCACGTACTTTACGCTGCAGAGATCGAACAGATCCTTGTAAGAAAAGATTCATAAAAGAATATATAAGGCAGAACCGAAGATACGGGCTCTGCCTTTCGTACAAAGTGAAAAGGATGAAGGAGGAAATATCATGGCAGAATCAATGTCAGGTTTAGCCAGATCCCACCGATGTACAGAGGTAAGCAACAAACTTATCGGAACAGAAGTCACTGTCATGGGATGGGTACAGAAACGAAGAAATTTAGGAAGTCTTATATTTGTGGACTTAAGAGACCGCTCAGGAATCTTACAGTTAGTTTTTGATCAGGAAGTATTATCTGAGGAAGACTATAATAAGGCAAACTCTTTAAGAAGTGAGTATGTCGTTGCAGCAGTAGGTACTGTAGAGAAGAGAAGTGCAGCGATCAACGAGAACTTGAAGACAGGAGATATCGAGATCAAGGTACATACATTACGTATCTTATCAGAATCAGAAACTCCTCCATTTCCAATTGACGAGAATCAGACAGTCAAAGATGAACTTCGTTTAAAATACCGTTATCTTGATCTTCGAAGACCAAATCTTCAGAGAAACTTACGCATTCGTAATGATGTAACAAGAATGGTACGTAACTTCTTAGGGGATGAAGGATTCTTAGAGATCGAGACACCAGTTTTAGGAAAGAGTACACCAGAAGGAGCAAGAGATTATCTTGTACCAAGCCGTGTACATCCAGGAGAATTTTACGGACTTCCACAGTCACCACAGCTGTTTAAACAGCTTTTAATGTGCTCTGGATTCGACCGTTACTATCAGATCGCAAAATGTTTCCGTGACGAAGATCTACGTGCAGACCGCCAGCCAGAGTTTACACAGATCGATATGGAACTTTCATTTGTTGATGTCGATGATGTGATCGATGTAAATGAACGTCTGTTAAAGAAGATCTTCAAAGAAGTATTAGATATTGATGTACAGCTTCCTATGCTTCGCATGACTTATAAAGAAGCAATGGACCGTTTCGGATCTGATAAACCAGATATGCGTTTTGGAATGGAACTTACGAATGTATCCGATACAGTTGCCGGATGCGACTTTATGGTATTTAAAGGAGCATTAGAGAATGGTGGATCCGTAAGAGGATTAAACGCTAAAGGTTTAGGAGATCTTGGACGTAAGAAGATCGATGGATTCGTTGACTACGCCAAAGACTTCGGAGCGAAAGGACTTGCATATATTCAGTTAAAGAGCGATGGAACAGTGAAATCATCTTTCGCTAAATTCATGAAAGAAGAAGAGATGGATGCACTGATCAAAGCAATGGATGGACAGGCAGGAGACTTATTACTATTTGCCGCAGACAAAGACAAAGTTGTCTTTGATGTGCTTGGTAACTTAAGACTTCACATTGCGAAACAGTACGATATGATCGACAAATCCCAGTATAAGTTCTTATGGGTTACAGAATTCCCATTACTTGAGTGGAGCGATGAACAGAATCGTTACACAGCAATGCATCACCCATTTACGATGCCATTTGAAGAAGATCTTGAATTCATTGATGAAAGACCAGGAGATGTCCGTGCGAAAGCATACGATATCGTATTAAATGGTACAGAACTTGGTGGTGGATCAATCCGTATCCATCAGGATGATATTCAGGAGAAGATGTTTGAAGCTCTTGGATTTACAAAAGAAGATGCTCACAACCGTTTTGGATTCTTATTAGATGCATTCAAATTTGGAGTACCACCACATGCTGGTTTAGCTTATGGTCTTGACCGTCTTGTTATGTGGTTAACAGGAGAAGACAGCATTCGTGATGTCATCGCCTTCCCGAAAGTAAAAGATGCTTCCTGCCTGATGACACAGGCTCCAGGACCGGTTGATACATTACAGCTAGAAGAACTTGGAATTGAACTTTCAACACCAGAGGAGGAATAATCAGATGGAGAAAATGTTATTTAGCGGTGTTCAGTCTAACTCTGAAGTTGCACTGATCGCAATCAAAGGAATCAAAAACCAGCCAGGAATCGCAGCAAAAGTTTTTGGTGCCATTGCAGAAGAAAAAATCAACGTGGAACTGATCCTTCAGTCCATCGGACGTGGAGAGAATAAAGATATTTCTTTCGTTGTAGCACAGGATGAAGCAGATCATGCCGTTGAAACATTAAAGAAAGCATTTGATGAAGCAGATTACGAAGATATCATCAGTGATAAAGAAGTCGGAATCGTATCTATCGTCGGAGCTGGAATGATGTCTAACAGCGGAGCAGCTTCTAAGATGTTTGAAGCACTGTATAATCGTGGAATCAACATTCACTTAATCTACACATCAGAGATCAAGATCACTGTTCTGATCAAAGAAAGCCGTGTAGAACGTGCAGTAGAAGCATTAAAAGAACAGTTCCAGGAATAATCAGATAGATCAAGTGATCGAATGATCATAAGAATAAGACACAATATACGAGACACAATATCTGTCTCTTATACACATCTCCGAGCCCACGAGACGCGTAGTAATCT
>OWJB01001298.1_pt1 | contig 11214 bp, 10 predicted proteins | sample 1732861 | NCBI WGS metagenome assembly OWJB01 (sample SAMN05065762, study PRJEB22554) | human gut metagenome | biome: ENVO:2100002; feature: ENVO:00000062; material: ENVO:00002003 | host: Homo sapiens | place: USA
ATCTACGTAGATGATACCACGTGAGGAATTAACAATTAATCCGCATGTACTGTTCATTCCGTATTTACAAACTTCTTCTAGCGAGCCGCCTTGTGCTCCTACACCTGGTACGAGAAGGAAATGGTTCGGAACAATTTTACGAATATCTTCGAAAGCACGTCCTTGAGTGGCACCTACCACATACATCATACGGTCGTCACTAGCCCATTCTTGTGATTTACGTAATACTTTCTCGAACAGACGTTCGCCGTTTACATCTTCTGTTAGTTGGAAGTCATGTGAACCTTTGTTGGAAGTCAATGCCAACAGAATCACCCATTTTCCTTCATAGGTAAGGAATGGAGTAACGCTGTCTTCACCCATATAAGGAGCTACCGTTACAGAGTCGATATTAAGTTCTTCAAAGAAGGTGCGGGCGTACATTGCAGAAGTATTTCCGATGTCACCACGCTTTGCATCAGCGATGATGAATTGATCGGGATAGTTATCTTTGATGTATTTTACTGTCTTTTCGAATGCGATCCATCCTTTTACGCCCATGCTTTCATAGAAAGCCAGATTGGGCTTATAGGCGATACACAAATCAGCTGTCGCGTCAATGATGGCTTTGTTGAATGCAAAGATCGGATCTTCTTCTTTCAACAGATGCTCCGGGATTTTCTTGATGTCAGTATCAAGTCCTACACAAAGGAATGATTTTTTGCGCTTTATGTTTTCAAATAATTGTTGCTTATCCATCTTATTATTTACTATTATACAATTTACTATTGACTATTTCTAAGAAATCATTCTCAACTATCAACTCTTCATTTTTCTAAAGTTCGCTTTCTTTCAAACGTTCCGCGTTTTCTGCTACGATCAGGTGGTCGATACAGTCTTGAATATCCCCGTCCATGAATGCAGCAAGATTATAAATCGTGTAATTGATGCGATGATCGGTGATTCGTCCCTGTGGATAGTTGTAGGTGCGGATTTTAGCAGAACGGTCTCCGGTCGATACCATTGTTTTACGTTTGGAGGCAATGTCATCGATGTATTTCTGATGTTCCTTGTCATAGATAAATGTACGGAGACGGGCCAAAGCACGTTCTTTATTTTTCGGTTGGTCACGTGTTTCGGTACATTCAATAAGTATTTCTTCGGCAATGCCTGTATTCGGGTTCTTCCAGATATAACGCAGACGTACTCCGGATTCTACCTTATTTACATTTTGTCCACCGGCACCACCACTTCGGAAAGTATCCCATTTGATTTCTCCTTCGTTGATGACTACATCGAATTCTTCAGCTTCGGGAAGTACTGCCACTGATGCGGCAGAAGTATGAACACGTCCTTGTGTTTCGGTAGCAGGAACACGCTGTACGCGGTGTACTCCCGATTCATATTTTAAAATTCCGTACACATTATCACCTGTGACACTACAAACGACTTCTTTGAATCCTCCTGCTGTTCCTTCGTTTGCATTGGAGACTTCCATCTTCCAACCTTTGGTTTCACAGAATTTGGCATACATACGAAAGAGGTCACCGGCAAAGATAGCTGCTTCATCCCCCCCTGCACCACCACGGATTTCAAGAATTGCATTCTTGCTGTCTTGCGGATCGGCAGGGACAAGCATCAGTTTGATTTCTTCTTCCAATACCGGAAGGCGCTCTTGACTGTTGTCCATTTCTTCTTTTGCCATCTCGCGCATTTCGGCATCCGATTCATTAGCAAGGATATTTTTAGCTTCTTCAATATTACCCAGTAATTGGATATATTCTTTCCTTGCTTTCATCAAATCGTCTAATTCTTTATATTCTTTAGTCAACTTGACGTAACGTTTCTGATCGGCAATCACTGCCGGGTCTGTGATAAGGGTAGATATTTCTTCAAAACGGGCTACGAGTCCGTCTAATTTTTCTAATATGGTACTGTTATCTGCCATTCTTTAGTATCTAAATTCTCCGAATTCGCTCTTAATGATTAATTCTGTTTGCTCACATGCTTCAACACGTCCTACAATCTGTGCCGGGATACCGAATGACTCGGAAATAGCAATAACTTCTTCTGCATGTTCCGGTGACAAGTAGACTTCGAGGCGATGTCCCATATTGAATACCTTGTACATTTCTGCCCAGTCCGTACCGCTTTGTTCTTGAATAGTTTTGAATAAAGGAGGAACAGGGAAAAGATTATCTTTTACTACACGAACGTTTTCAACAAAGTGTAAAACTTTGGTTTGTGCACCACCGGAGCAGTGCACCATTCCGTGGATTTCCGGGCGCAGTGCATCGAGTAATTTCTTTACTACTGGTGCGTATGTACGAGTAGGGGAGAGCACTAACTTACCTGCATCAATTGGAGAATCTTCTACACTGTCTGTCAGTTTTAACTTGCCGGAGTAAACTAATTCTTCAGGAACGGCAGCATCGTAGCTTTCCGGATATTTTTCAGCAAGATATTTTCCGAATACATCGTGACGGGCACTTGTCAAACCATTACTACCCATACCGCCATTGTATTCTTTTTCGTAAGTAGCTTGTCCGTAAGAAGCCAGACCGACGATCACGTCACCTGGGCGAATATTGGCATTGTCGATAACGTCTGAACGTTTCATGCGACAAGTTACGGTAGAGTCAACGATGATCGTACGAACCAAGTCGCCGACATCAGCAGTTTCACCACCGGTTGCGTATACACCTACACCCATTTCACGGAGTTCGGCCAGCAATTCATCTGTTCCATTGATGATGGCGGAGATTACTTCTCCGGGAATCAACAGTTTATTACGTCCAATGGTAGAAGAGACAAGAATATTGTCTACGGCACCTACACAAAGCAGGTCGTCGATATTCATAATCAATGCATCCTGTGCAATACCTTTCCAAACGGACAAATCACCCGTTTCTTTCCAGTACATATAAGCAAGAGATGATTTGGTTCCGGCACCGTCGGCGTGCATAATGTTGCAATATTCCGGGTCACCTCCCAATATATCGGGAATAATTTTACAGAATGCTTTCGGAAAGATTCCTTTGTCGATGTTCTTGATGGCGTTGTGCACATCTTCTTTTGATGCGCTTACTCCACGCATCATGTATCGTTGATTACTCATGAGTTATAGAATTATATTGTATACGGCTGCAAAAGTACAGCTTTTTTTTGGTACAGCCTAGAAAAACAGTCAGGTAAATTCCAGAGTAAACTTTCGATTATAATACGGACTATGCGTGTAAAGCCAAGATTATAATGCATATTTTACATGTTCACTCCAGATTGAATCAATCAGTTTTCCGACTGTGGCATGACACCTCAAACTATATTCACTGATGTTTATATTGTACTTTTCAAGCAATGCTTTTCTTAAATCAGCATACTGAATTTCTGCAACATAGAAACCTGTATTAAGTGTTATTAGTTTTCCCTTGCAGAAAGGGCGAACGAAATTGAATACATCATTTTTAGAACTGAATTTTCTCTTCTTTTGAGCTGGTGGAAGTGTATTGGGAATTGTAGAAGTCTTTCTTTCCCATATTGCATTAACAAGATTTCCTATGGTAAATAGATTACTGATTGCTTTCTCACTATATGTTAATTCATAATCTTTAGCTAAGATTTGAATTAAAGGATATATACGTAAACCTGCAGTGATAATATTGGTGTCAAGAGTTATTAAAGATCCTGTACATAAACTTCGAACCAATCCAAATACATCATTCTTGTTCTTGAATGTTTTGTTTTTATTTGAATTTACAACAGACGAGTTTCCTGATGCCATATTTGTAGATCTGTTGACATAAGACACTTCTTGTTTGGGTACGATAGGCTTTGATTGAGGTTGTGTTTTAACTTTTTGCTCTGCTAAAAGATCCTCATATTCTTTTTGTACTTTTCTAGCTTTAGTTTGTTCATCGGACAGACGTTTTTGTAATTGTTTGTTTTCCTCTATAGAACACAATAAACGCTTCTCTTTATCGAGTAAATCATTTTTTATTTTTTCATTTTCTCTTTTGCTTTCTATTATGGAAAACTCTAATTCTTTGATTCGAGAATCTGATTCTTTATTTAGGATTTGCATCTGCTTGATTTCAATCTTAGCTTTTTGTATGGCAGATTCATTCTTTTTTAAATTTTCAGTCATACTCTTGCAATCTTCAGTAGCCTGCAAAAGAGAACGTTGCAATCGTTGATTTTCGATTTCTAAATTACTTTTTATGGTCTGCAGTTCACTCACCATATTTATACTACGCCAATTGGTTCGCGCTACAGACAATTGTTTCTCATCCAATTGATAAGTGTTATTTCCATCAATGTAGTATAATATAGGAAAAGTCCAACCACATCTGTTGCAAAAATTAGAAGATATTGACACTTCTTTATCACATATAGGGCATATCTTGGTTGTATTTCCTATATATGTTTGTTTTTCAAATATTTGCTTGACTACATCTATTTGTTGTAAAGTCAAACGTTGACAGTCTTTTGCCAAAACGCTGATTTCTTTTTTTATCTTTTCTTTCTTTGCTTCGGCCTCTTTCTCTTGTCTAAGCTTTTCTTCTTCCCGTTGTTTTTGGGCAATATCTTCTTTGACTTTATTAATGGCACGGAGCAAATCTTTTAATGCATTTTGGGGATTTTCTTGATAATCGATATAATCTAATGGACGTATCAAAAGTTTAAATTTCTTGTTGTACTGGCTATTATCTATTTTTACAGGAATGATTGCTTTTTCTCCATCCAAAGCTTCAAATATTTCGCCTGCGGTCCACATCGATTCATTTGAATGTTTGGAGGATATGAATATGAGCATCTTAGATTCAGCTATTGCTCCTGTAATAATTTCAATAAACTCTTGTCCACTGTAAATTCCATCCTTGTCGAACCAGTAAGTAATACCATTTTCATCGAATACATTTTGGATTTCTGTTATGGCATTACCGGGTATTACATTGTAGTTCCCATCAACATAATCTTTGCGTGAATAGCTTATAAAAACATCGTATTTGTATTTCATGTTATATTATTTACTGAAATGTGACCTCTGATTTATAGTGCGAATATACTCTTTTTGAGTGGAATAAAGAAAAACAAAGGAATGTTTTGTGAAAAAAAGACGGTATAAAGTTGTGCTGGATATTGATAATTGAAATAGTTGTTGAGAATTTGATAATTGACTAATTATCTATAGAAACAGCTAGTTGATAATTTTCAAACGATTGTTTAAGGTTGTGTCATGAATATAATAATAAAATGTTGTATAATGAAAATGTGATTAAATGGGAAATAAACGTGCTTTTATATTGGAAAATAATGATTATGTGGATAAACATTTGTTGGAGGATGATCGGTATAAATAAAACTAGTGGAGAAGAAGAAAACTTCTCCACTAGTCAAGTATCTATTCCTTTGTCTTGATAGCATCTTTAGATGTAAAATATTAAGACTGTTGTAGCGCTCTTTTTAGAATTCTACTTTTGGAGCCTTCTCACTTCCTTCTTCTGCTTCAAAATATGCTTTCTTATCAAAGCCGAACATTCCTGCAAAGATATTCTTTGGGAAACGGCGGATATTGGTGTTATAAGCCTGTGCAGCATCATTGAACTTTTTGCGTGCTACATTGATACGGTTTTCAGTTCCTTCCAGTTGAGCCTGTAATTCCAGGAAGTTTTGATTAGCTTTTAAGTCCGGATAATTCTCGGTAATAGCTAATAACTTGCCCAGTGCTGATGTTACAGCACCTTGTGCCTTTTGATATTGCGCCAGCTTTTCCGGTGTCAGATCGGCAGCGTCCACTTTTATTTGAGTTGCCTGGCTACGTGCGGCAACAACTCCCTCTAATGTTTCCTTTTCATGTGTCGCATATCCTTTCACGGTATTTACCAAATTAGGTATCAAGTCGGCACGGCGTTGGTATTGAGTCTCTACATTTGCCCATTGACCACTTACATTCTCGTCCATAGTAACCAGACCGTTATATACACTTACTGCCCATATGACAAGGATAGCCACAACGGCTAAGATGATAATAATTGACTTCTTCATGTTTCTTGTTTTTATTGAATTTGATAATCTGTTTTTTCTTATTTTCTTTAGAAACGTGAGCCGGCACCACCGCCTCCTCCCATTCCTCCGCCAAAGCTGCCTCCACCGAAACCGCCTCCGCCTCCTAAACTACCTCCACCAAAGCCGCCGATAAATGGACCGCCTCCGCCACCTCCCCGGTGATGGTAGTCGCTATCATAACTTTGTTGACGACGTATGATGGTATGTCCGCAGTTTCTACATGTATAGGTGACATCTTCAGTTTTCACTCCGTTAATCCGGGATACGACTGCACTTCCGGTTCTTTGCAATTGGTGTTTACCGCATTTCGGACAACGGCTTTGCCTGCGTGCAGAAAAGAAAGCAAGACCTCCACCGATGACAATAAAGCAAAGGATGGCAAGAACAAAATCAAAGGAACCACCGTCGTTCGAATCGGAGAGGGCATCGTTTTCCATGGAACCGTCAAGACGCTGGCAAGTTGCTTTAAGACCAGCCACCATTCCTGCATTCCAATTTCCATCTTTCAGGTAAGGAATCATATATTTGGTTTGAATCCTTTTGCAGATCGCATCGGGGAGCACTCCTTCCAGGCCATAACCGGTATAAAACTGGATACAACGTTGATCTGTGACCAACAAAATGACCAATCCATTATCTTTGCCTTTTTTCCCAACACCCCATTGGTTGAGTAGCTGGTGGCAGAAGTTGAAACAATCTTCTTCTCCGATTGAAGGAACTACGGCAACCACCGTTTCAATTCCTGTTTGTTGTTCCAAGGCATAAAGCATGGAGTCTATACTGTCACAAGCAGCCTGTGAAAGTATGCCGGCCGGGTTGCAAACATATTGCATTTTGTTTTGCAGGTGAACTTTCGGGAGGTTGTCCACCGTGTATACTTTCTCTTGAGCTTGTAGTGGGAACAGAAGAAAAGTAGCTAGTATAAAAGTCAATATTGATTTCATAACGATTATTTTACGTTTGCAAATATAGAAACTTTTTCTGTTATGAATCTAAAACTCCTTGTTATAATAGGTTTAATGAATGTATCGCCCGACGAATGCACGGACTCGGTCGGTGTACTCCTGTTTATTCTCTTTGTATGAAACAGCATGAGCCGCTCCCGGCACAATCCATAGTTCTTTGGGTTCCGGTTTGGCTTCGTAGAGCGAATATGCCATCCAGGTGGGTACATACGTATCTTTATCCCCATGAATAAACAGCATCGGAAGCTGTGATTTGGCTACTTGTTTCAGTGAGGAAGCCTCTTTGAAATTCCATCCATATTTCTTTTCGCAGAGCCAGCTTGTGGTATACATTAGTGGAAAAGGAGGAAGGTGGAAACTGGCTTTAAGCTCATGTGAGAATTCGTCCCATACGCTGGTGTAGCCGCAATCCTCAACAAAACATTTAACAAATGGCTTCTGTTCCTCACCGGACACCATCATGGTTGTCGCACCTCCCATTGAAATGCCGTGTACAACCATTTGTGTACTATCTCCGAAAATTTCATTGGCAATGTTCATCCATTGCAATACGTCCCAACGGTCTTTCCATCCCATCTGGATGGCCGGGCCTTCACTTTCTCCCTGATGTTGCAGGTCGGGAAGTAATATGTTATATCCTAAATCTCGATTATACAGATAACCAATCATAAACATACGGATAGCATTATCTGTATGTCCATGCACAATGACGGCTGTCTTACTGGTGGGTTGCGGAGCAGCAACATAATACGCATGAAGTTGTATTCCGTGCGGATTGATGATGAAAGTATCTTTCAATGCATCCACTTGTTTCAGGCTGTCCACCCATGGACGTAGGAAAGGGTAGTTTCTATACATGAAGGGATAAGAGTCAGCATCTTTAGACAAAATCTTGGCATTCGGAGTCAATGAAAAGTTTAACATATAAAAACTTCCTCCGATGGTGCAGCCGGTCAATGCCAGCATGATAATAATGATGCTATATACAACTTTTCTCCTCATAAAAACTCTCTCTAATCCTTATTTATGCCATATCTCCCATGCGGCAAATGCCTGGAGCAGCAGCATTTCCAGACCGTTTTTAACAACAGCCCCTTGTGCTTCTCCTTTTTTCATGAACAGTGTAACATTCGGATTATATAACAAATCGTAGAGCAAATGGTTTGGAGTCAGTAGCTCATAAGGAATATTAGGGCAGAAATCTACCTTAGGAAACATACCTACGGGAGTACAGTTGACGATGATTGTATATTCTGCCATAATTTCGGGAGTCAGCTCCTCATAAGTCAGCATATCATCGGCTTTGTGGGTACGTGATACGAATATACTTTCAATACCCAGGTTTTTCAGCCCGTGGTAGATGGCTTTGGAAGCTCCGCCGGTACCCAGAATCAATGCTTTTTGGTGATGAGGCTGCAATAAAGGTTGAATGGATTGAGTAAATCCGATGATGTCGGAGTTGTAGCCAACCAGTTTGACTTTTCCTTTCTGCTGGCGGATGATTTTAATGACATTCACTGCACCTATCTTTGCGGTATCGCGGTCGAGTTCATCCAAAAAAGGAATCACTTGTTCTTTGTAGGGGATAGTCACATTAAGCCCGCATAAATTGGGATTCTCTTCGATAACTTCCATGAAGTTATTAATGCTGGGAATTTCAAAATTCACATACTCTGCATTGATACCTTCGGATTTGAATTTCTCATTAAAGTATCCGATAGAAAAAGAATGTCGCAGAGGGTAGCCGATTAAACCATATTTTTCCATAATCATTTATTGCTTAGTTGGGTTATTGGGTTTACTTTTTAGAAGACGTACTATTTCTTTTACTTTACCGTCAGGGTATTTGTCTTTATAGTATTCCGTCAAATCTTCGTATATCCAGAAATTATAAGGGCGGCCGATAAAGATATTGAAAGTGTTAGATGACTTCTCGCCGTCAATGCCTAATTTCAATTTTATATGGTTGTATATTTGGTCGTCAGGAGGAATAAGTCTGCAAGTTTTGGCTATTTCAGTCGTTATTCCATACATACCGTGAGCTTCTGCTTCTTCGATTGCGAATTCTTTTTCTGTTATAGGAAAGCCATCAGAGTTGAGTAATGTATATGTACCGGAGTTCTTTTCCTGAATAGATATACTGTATGATTCTCCATTGGTATAGGGAGATTTACTCTCTAAATCGGCTTTTATTTTTTCTTTAATTTCATCCGTTTCTACATCTATGCCATATTCTACGGCAACGATATCGAATTTCTGTTCAGATTGAGAGGGGGTTCTGGTAATTACTAAACCTTGTTTCTGGTCAATTTCTTGTCCGTTCAGGCAGAATTTCCGGTCGAATACGGGTTCTTTCTTTGATTTCCAGGTCAGTTTACTGGAAAAAGTGATGACAGATGGTTCTTTTCCATCATTCCAGTCTATTTCTACTTTCTCATTATCGAATGTATGATCGCCATTGAATTCTCCGAAAGTCAGATAATATTTTCCGTCTTTGCTTACTCCTGTTTGCAGACCTGTGAAATAGGCCATATAAGCTCTGGTGCGTTCGTTTAGCGGAGCATCTTTTTCGTAAGTCTCCCCTTTGTAGATCGCTTTTATTCCTTGATTGGCAATAGAGCCTTTGGTGAGTGGATTCAGTAAGTCATTGCCTTGAGCATCCTGTACTGAAATGTAAAGAACTATGGGAGAGAAATCCCATATTAGATCATCTTCTCCGTTGTTTGCCGGATCACAAGAGGTGAAATTGATACAACAAAAAATGCAGAGTAGAAATAGTCCAATTGATTTTGTTGTTTTCATAAGGTTAATTTATTAGGTTATTTTGTCGCGGTATAAAGAGTGCAAATGCCAAAGGTCAGCCGTTTGAAGTTGACTTCGCTAAATCCGGCTCGTGCGATGACTCCTTTCATGACTTCCCCTTGAGGAAATACTTTGATCGTGTCCGGCAGATAGTGGTAGGCACTGTTGTCTTTGGAGAGAAGCTTGCCCAATAATGGAATGACGACTTTAGAGTAGATGGAAAACAGTTGTTTCATCGGGAAGCGATCCGGAGTGGTAAGTTCCAGAATTACAAGATGACCGCCCGGTTTCAGTACGCGGCACATCTCGGAGAGCCCTTTGTCGAGGTCTTCGAAGTTGCGGATACCGAAAGCTACAGTAATAGCGTCAAAATCATTGTCGGCAAAAGAGAGTGAAGTGCAGTCCTCCCGGGCAAAAGATATTTTATCCGACAGTCCTTCCTTTTTTACTTTTTCACGTCCCACATTCATCATACCTTCCGAGATGTCCGTGCCGATTAGTTCGGCAGGTTGCAGTTTGCGGCACGCGAGGATGGCAAAATCCCCTGTACCGGTCGCTACATCCATCATTCGCTGCGGTTGAAAAGGGCGTAACCAGGCAATAGCTTTTTTACGCCAGCTGCGGTCGATACCTAAAGATAAGGTATGGTTCAGCTTGTCGTAGGCATGTGCGATGTTGTCGAACATACGTTCCACTTGCTCGGTCTTTTTTCCTTCTTCGTCGTAAGGCTTGATATGTTGTTGCGGGTAATCCATTTTTTAGTTGATAGTTGATAAATGATAGTTGAAGAAGATAGTTGATAAATGATAGTTGGAAGATGACAGAGTTAATAGTTATATGCGATAAGCTGCATATTAACTATCATTTATCGTCTATCAACTATCATTTATTATCTGTCATTTATCGCTTATCAGCTATTCAAAAAAGTTTCGACGTTTTTGAATATACGTTCAGCGATATTGCTAGTATCTTCTTTCACAAATTTCTCACCGGTGATGTTTTCAAACAATTCGATGTAACGGTCACTGATGCTTTGTACGATAGCCGGAGTCATTTCCGGTACTTTCTGACCGTCTTTGCCCTGGAAACCGTTTTCCATCAACCATTCACGAACGAATTCTTTAGAAAGTTGTTTCTGCGGTTCGCCTTTTTCGAAACGTTCCTGATAACCTTCAGAGTAGAAATAGCGGCTTGAATCCGGAGTGTGGATTTCGTCCATCAGGTAGATAGTGCCATTGTGCTTACCGAATTCGTATTTTGTATCTACGAGGATCAGTCCGCGTTCTGCTGCGATTTCAGTACCGCGTTTGAAAAGGGCTAATGTATATTTTTCGAGAATTTCATACTCTTCTGGAGTAGCCAATCCTTGTTTCAGGATTTCTTCCTTAGAGATGTCTTCGTC
>OWJB01001310.1_pt1 | contig 11193 bp, 13 predicted proteins | sample 1732861 | NCBI WGS metagenome assembly OWJB01 (sample SAMN05065762, study PRJEB22554) | human gut metagenome | biome: ENVO:2100002; feature: ENVO:00000062; material: ENVO:00002003 | host: Homo sapiens | place: USA
TGGCGCAGGGCGAATTCACTTCGCCCGAGCATTTCAATCACCGAAGGGTGGAGCGGCCAACGGGAGCGAAACCCAAAAGAAAATGCGACTTGTCGAAACAAGTCGCATTTTCTTTTGGCGGAGATGGAGGGATTCGAACCCCCGGACGGTTTGACCCGTCAACTGATTTCGAGTCAGCCTCGTTACGACCACTTCGATACATCTCCATGCCGTATTCCCAGCGCTCCTCCGGTTTCCCGCCGCTCCGGATCAATGAACAGGATACCAGACATTGCGGGAGAAATCAAGGTACACATTAAATTTTTCTCAGAAACGGATGGAAAAGAACGCTCCCATGAGACGGAACCGCGGAAATATGGGCGCTCTTTCTTGTACGGGGTGGAAAAAAGTGATATAATGATTCTATTTCAAGGCAGTCCTGCCAAAACTAACGAAAACAGCGAGGTTACAGACATGACTTACCGGGAAGAATTTATTACGTTTATGGTCCGCTCCGGCGTACTGACCTTCGGGGACTTCACCACCAAGTCGGGCCGCAAGACGCCTTACTTTGTCAACACAGGCAACTATAAGACCGGGGCCCAGGCCGCCAAGCTGGGCGATTACTATGCCGCCTGCATCCAGGAGCACATGGCCGACGGCATCACCTGCCTGTTCGGCCCCGCCTATAAGGGCATCCCGCTGGCGGTGTCCGCGGCGGCCTCCCTATACCGCAACTATGACCGGGATCTGCCCTACTGCTTCAACCGCAAGGAGGCCAAGGACCACGGCGAGGGCGGCTCCATGGTGGGCTATAAGCCCCAGGACGGGGACAACGTGGCCATCGTCGAGGACGTAGTCACCGCCGGCACCGCCGTGCGGGAGTCCATCGAGCTGTTCAAGCACGTGGCCGATGTGAATATCAAGGCCCTGTTCGTCTCCGTGGACCGGATGGAGCGGGGCACCCGGGAGTGCTCCACCCTGGACGAGCTGCGCCAGGACTACGGGATCCAGGTGTTCCCCATCGTCACCGTCCGGGAGGTCATCTCCTTCCTCCACAACAACCCCATCGACGGCAAGGTCTACATTGATGACGAGATGAAGGCCAAGATGGAGGCTTACCTGGAGGAGTACGGAGCGAAGGGCTGAAAACGTTCCTGATTCGGTTGGAGGTGTGGGAATGAACTGTCCATACTGCGGCGGAACGATGATCAAAGGCTTGTTTTGTGACCGGGGAGACAGCTATTTCCTTCCGGAGGGGGAGACCCCTCCTCAACTCTGGACCAAGGGCATTTTGAAGAAAAAACGGGCTGTTTTACTGCCGCCGGAAAGTTTTGGCGCTGTATGGGCGCAGCGGCCTGAGGCATTTTGGTGCGGACAGTGCAGAAAGCTGATCGTGGATTACTCCGGGCTTCTCCCGCGGACCACAGAGCAACGCACAGAAGGAGAGGGATAGATCCTATGGCAGAAGCACAGAGACATCACCACACCGGCCACCGGCAGCGGCTGAAGGCGGAATTTCTGGCCCGGGGCCTGGAGGGTTGGCCGGACCACAAGGTCCTGGAGCTGCTTTTGTGCTACGCCATCCCCCAGGGGGATGTAAATGGGCTGGCCCACGAGTTGGTGGAGCGGTTTGGCTCTCTGGCCGGGGCGCTGGACGCGTCGGCGGAGGAGTTGAAAAAGACGCCTGGTGTGGGGGAGCACACGGCGGTGCTGCTGCGGATGCTCCCGGCCCTGCTGGGCCGCTATCAGGGTTCCCGGGCACGGCTGGCGGCTGTGATCAACTGGCCGGAGGACGCCTACGCATGGCTGGAGCCTTACTTCTTTGGGGCAAGAAACGAGATGGTCTATGTTCTGTGCCTGGACGGTAAGCGCCAGGTACTGGGTGTGCGGCGGGTGGCCGAGGGCAGCATTGAAATGGCTCAGGTCAATACCCGCCGGATCGCGGAGGAGGCGTTGGGACTTCGGGCGGCCCGGATCTATGTGGCCCACAACCATGTGAGCAACCTGGCCCTGCCGTCCCAGGCGGACTGGCTGGTGACCGACGTCCTTCGGGCGGCGCTGGCCCCCATTGGCATCCATCTGGAGGACCACCTGATTTTTGTGGACGGGGATATGCTCTCCCTCAAGGCCAGCGGGCACCGCCGGAATCTGTCGGCAGTTTAGTACATCGTCCGCACCGGTGCGGACTGGAACGCTCCTCCTCCCTGCGGAGGAGGAGCACAGTTTTTTCCCGGGAAACCCCAGGGGGAATTTCCTGGAGATCTCCTTGCAATAGAACATTGGTTCTGGTACAATGGAGGAAACACAGCGGAGAGGAGGGGAACAGATGCCGAAATTTGAAGTTGTTTCTGAATATCAGCCCGCCGGAGATCAGCCGGAAGCCATCGCGGCCCTGTCCCGCGGACTGGAGATGGGGCTGGACGAGCAGACTCTGCTGGGCGTCACCGGCTCGGGCAAGACCTTCACCATGGCCAAGATCATTGAGCAGGTCCAGCGCCCCACCCTGGTGCTGGCCCACAACAAGACTCTGGCCGCCCAGCTGTGCGCCGAGTTCCGGGAATTTTTCCCCAACAATGCGGTGGAGTATTTCGTCTCCTACTACGACTACTACCAGCCGGAGGCCTACATCCCCCATACAGATACCTTCATTGAAAAGGACTCCGCCATCAACGAGGAGATCGACCGCCTGCGCCTGTCCGCCACCGCCTCCCTGCTGGAGCGGCGGGACGTGATCGTGGTCTCCTCCGTCTCCTGCATCTACGGCCTGGGCGAGCCGGAGGATTTTGAGAAGATGATGGTCTCCCTCCGGGTGGGGGCGCAGATTGAACGGGACGAACTGCTGAAAAAGCTGGTGGCCATCCGCTATGAGCGCAACGACATTGCCTTTGAGCGCAATATGTTCCGGGTCCGTGGGGACACAGTGGAGGTCTGGCCCGCCTACTGGAAGGACACCGCCCTGCGCATCGAGTTTTTCGGGGACGAGATCGACCGCATCAGTGAGGTCAATGTGGTCACCGGCTCCCCCATCCGGCGGCTGAACAACATCCCCATCTGGCCGGCCACCCACTATGTCACCCCCAAGGAGAAGATGGACGCCGCTGTCCAGGAGATCTATCGGGAGCTTGAGGAGCGGGTGGCCTTCTTCGAGGGGGAGGGCAAACTCATCGAGGCCCAGCGCGTCAAGCAGCGCACCATGTACGACATCGAGATGATGCAGGAGCTGGGCTACTGCTCCGGCATTGAGAACTACTCCCGGGTGATCGAGGGGCGGCCGGTGGGCTCTCCGCCTCACACCCTGCTGGACTACTTCCCCGAGGACTTCGTCCTCTTTATCGACGAGAGCCACGTCACCCTCCCCCAGGTCCGGGCCATGTACAACGGAGACCGGGCCCGCAAGACCACCCTGGTGGACTACGGCTTCCGCCTGCCCTGTGCCTTTGACAACCGGCCGCTGAAATTCCCGGAGTTTGAGCAGCGGCTCAACCAGGTTGTCTATGTCTCAGCCACCCCTGGAGAGTACGAGCGCACCCGGTCAGGACAGATCGTGGAGCAGGTCATCCGTCCCACCGGTCTGCTGGACCCCCGCATTGAGGTCCGCCCGGTGGAGGGGCAGATCGACGACCTCATCGGGGAGATCAACCAGCGCACGGCCCGAAAGGAGCGGGTGCTGGTCACCACCCTCACCAAAAAGATGGCGGAGGACCTCACCACCTATCTTCAGGGGGCCGGGATCCGGGTGCGCTATATGCACCACGACATCGACACCATCGAGCGCATGGAGATCATCCGGGACCTCCGCCTGGGCACCTTTGACGTCCTGGTGGGCATCAACCTGCTGAGAGAGGGCCTGGACCTGCCGGAGGTCAGCCTGGTGGCCATTCTGGACGCGGACAAGGAGGGCTTCCTGCGGTCGGAGACCTCTCTGATCCAGACCATCGGCCGGGCTGCCCGAAACGCGGACGGCGTGGTCATCATGTACGCGGATACTGTCACCCCCTCCATGCGCCGGGCCATTGACGAGACCGAGCGCCGCCGGGAAAAGCAGGACACCTTCAACAAGGCACACGGCATCGTGCCCAAAACTGTGGTCAAGTCGGTGCGGGAGTTGCTGGAGCTGTCCGCCGCCTCCGACGAGGCGGCCTCCGCCCAGCGCCAGGGCCGGACCAAGACGATGACCAAGCAGGAGAAGGCCGCCGAGATCGCCCGCCTGGAGAAGGCCATGAAAGAGGCGGCGAAAATGCTGGAGTTCGAGCTGGCCGCCAGTCTGCGGGATCAGATCATCGAACTGCGGGGGAAGTAGGGAGAAAGCTATGGATCCTCTTCCAAAGCGAAAACCGAATCGTTTGACCGGATATGATTACAGCCAACCGGGCGCGTATTTTATTACGATATGTGCAAAAGGCCGTCATGCGATATTCGGTACCGTTTGCGTAGGGCGCGACGACCTCGGCGCGCCGTATGTGAAACTCTCAAAGTACGGTACGGTGGTAGAGAACTATATTTGTAGCATTGGGCAGGCCTATTCAAACGTGACCGTGGAAAAATTTGTCGTGATGCCAAATCATGTTCACCTTTTGTTTGCTATAACCAGAAGGGAGAGCGGCGCGCCGAGGTCGTCGCGCCCTACAAAATTAGTGCCCAGAATTGTTGCTGCCTTAAAGCGATTTACCAACAAAGAGGCCGGTTTGGACCTATGGCAAGCCTCTTATCACGACCACATCGTCCGCAGCGAGGCGGACTATCTCCGCATTTGGAGCTATATCGACACCAACCCTGCCAAATGGCGGGAGGACTGCTACTATACAGAAACAGAGGGATAGATCCATGTCCAAAAAAGAGGAAAAAACCAATGTCATGCGGGTGCTGGAGCAGAAGGGTATCCCCTTCACCCCTCACACCTACCCCCATGAGGACGGGGTGGCGGTGGACGGCGTCACCGTGGCCAGGAGCATGGGCCAGGACCCGGAGTGCGTGTTCAAGACCCTGGTAGCTCGGGGGGCCTCCAAGGCTCTGTATGTGTTCGACATTCCGGTGGGGGATACGCTGGACCTGAAAAAGGCGGCCCGGGTGGTGGGCGAAAAATCCATCGCCATGCTGCCCCAGAAGGAACTGCTGCCCAACACCGGATATGTCCACGGGGGATGTTCTCCGGTGGGGATGAAGAAGCAGTACCCCACCGTGTTCCACGAGACGGCGGAGATCCTGGACACCATCACCGTCTCCGCGGGCAAGATCGGCTATCAGGTGGAGCTTGCCCCCGGCGATTTGATCGATCTGGTAGGAGGTACGACAGCAGACCTGACCGTATCCTAAAGGAGGCGCGTTCCATGACATTCTGGCAGACAAAATGGCGGGCCATGAATGGCTTCCGACGGATGATCCTGGCGGTCCTGGCACTGATGCTGGCGGGTTTCGGCGCGGCCATCCGTCAGGGGGACTGGGGCGTCTTTAGGCTTGCGGTGCTGCTGACCCGGATCTGTTAGGAGGCGATGATATGTCCACCCGCCCGGAATTTGTACAGTACCTGCTGGACCAGCTGGAGGGTCTGGGGGAGCTGAGGGCCCAGAAGATGTTCGGGGATCACCTGATCTATCTGAACGACCGGCCCGCCCTGCTGGTGTGCGACGGGACTCCCTTTGCCAAGCCCCTGCCCTGCGTGGCGGAGCTGCTGAAGGACCGGCCCACGGCGCCTCCCTATGAGGGCGCCAAGGCCCACTACGTCCTGGACCCGGAGGACCGGGACACCCTGCGCCGGGCGGCGGAGCTGGTGTCCCAAAACAGCCCACCACCAAAAAAACGGAGGCGGAAGGCATGACGAAGCCCACAGGCCGGAGGAAAGTTCAGTACCTCCCAGAGGCAGAAAATGACCTTATCATCATCGGAGGAGCGGACGGGCCCGCCTATCCCGTGGACACAGCAGAACCGGTCCCCGCTCCGGAACCGGAGCCGGAGCCCCAGGAGCCGGCTGGGATCTACCCCTGCCCCTGCTGCGGGTATTTGACCCTCCCTGTCCCCAGAAAGGAGGCGCTGGCCTGCATCTGCCCAGTGTGCTTCTGGGAGAACGATGTATTCGACCCCGGCGAGGACGACCCCAGCGATGAAAACCAAGGCATGACCCTGCGGCAGGGCCGGGAAAACTACCGGCGGTGGGGGGCGATGCATCAAGACTTCCTGCGCTTGGTCCGGCCGCCCCGGCCCAGTGAGTTCCCGCCCCCGGCGGATCCCCAATGATACAATACGAATCGGAATATAGTTGAGGAATATTACCATGCAAGACCATATCTATGTAAAAGGAGCCCGGGAGAACAACCTGAAAAATGTAGACGTGACCATTCCGCGGGACAAGCTGGTGGTGCTCACCGGCCTGTCGGGGAGCGGTAAGTCCTCCCTGGCCTTCGACACCATCTACGCGGAGGGCCAGCGGCGGTATGTGGAGTCCCTGTCCTCCTATGCCCGGATGTTTTTGGGGCAGATGGAGAAGCCCGACGTGGACTACATCGACGGCCTCTCCCCCGCCATCTCCATCGACCAAAAGACCACCAGCAAGAATCCCCGCTCCACCGTGGGCACCGTCACCGAGATCTATGACTATCTCCGCCTGCTCTGGGCCCGGGTGGGCACCCCCCACTGCCCTATATGCGGCAAGGAGATCAAACAGCAGACCATCGACCAGATCATCGACCAGGTGCTGGAGCTGCCCGAGGCCACCCGGATCCAGGTCATGGCTCCGGTGATCCGGGGCAAAAAGGGGGAGCACGCCAAGATCTTCGAGGACGCACGCCGCTCCGGCTATGTGCGCTGCCGGGTAGACGGCATCGCCTATGACCTGAGTGAAGAGATCAAGCTGGAGAAGAACAAGAAGCACAACATCGAGATCGTGGTGGACCGCCTGGTCATCCGGGAGGACATCGCCCGCCGCCTGACGGACAGCGTGGAGATCGCCTCCAACCTGTCCGGCGGCCTGGTGGTGGTCAACGTGGTGGGGGAGGACCGGGACATCCTCTTCTCCCAGAACTACGCCTGCGAGGACTGCGGCGTATCCATTGAGGAGCTTACTCCCCGGATGTTCTCCTTCAACAACCCATACGGGGCCTGTCCCGCCTGCACCGGCCTGGGCAGCCAGCTGAAGGTGGATCCGGAGCTCATCATTCCCAACAAGGACCTGTCCATTCTGGAGGGGGCCATCACCGCCTCCGGCTGGAGCAACATCAAGTCCGACGGCATTGCCCGGATGTACTTCGACGCCCTGGCCAAAAAGTACCGCTTCAAGCTGGACACCCCGGTGAAGGACCTGTCCCCCGAGGTGATGGATGTGATCCTCTACGGCACCCGGGGGGAGGAGCTCACCCTCCACTACGACCAGCCCCGGGGCAAGGGCACCCTGCACCAGGCCTTTGAGGGGATCTGCAACAACCTGGAGCGCCGGTATAAGGAGACCCAGTCCGACGCCATGCGCCGGGAGCTGGAGGAGTGCATGAGCGAGCGCCCCTGCCCCGCCTGTCAGGGCCGCCGCCTGCGGAAGGAGTCCCTGGCCGTCACAGTAGGCGGGCTGGACATCGACGCCTTCTGCCGCAAGTCGGTGACCCAGGCCCTGGACTTTGTGGACCGGCTGGAGCTGACTGAGTCCCAGATGCTCATTGCGGAGCGCATTTTGAAGGAGATCAAGAGCCGGCTGGGCTTTCTCCAGTCGGTGGGCCTGCAATACCTCACCCTGTCCCGGGGGGCTGGCTCCCTGTCCGGCGGCGAGAGCCAGCGCATCCGCCTGGCCACGCAGATCGGCTCCTCCCTCATGGGGGTCCTGTATATCTTGGACGAGCCCTCCATCGGCCTGCACCAGCGGGACAACGATATGCTGCTGAAAACCATGCAGGACCTGCGGGACCTGGGGAACACCCTGCTGGTGGTGGAGCATGACGAGGACACCATGCGGGCAGCCGACTATATCATCGACGTAGGCCCCGGCGCGGGAGTCCACGGGGGCGAGATCGTGGCGGCGGGCACCCCGGAGGAGGTAATGAACACTCCCGGCTCCATCACCGGCGAGTATCTGTCCGGACGCAGAAAGATCCCCGTTCCCCAAGAGCGGCGGAAGGGGAACGGGAAGCTTCTGAAGGTATTTGGGGCGGCGGAGAACAACCTGCGGCACATCGATGTGGCAATCCCCCTGGGGACCTTCACCTGTGTCACCGGGGTGTCCGGCTCGGGTAAGTCCTCCCTGGTGAACGAGATCCTCTATAAAAAGCTGGGGGCCGACCTGAACCGGGTGAAGGTCCGGGCCGGCAGACATGACCGCATCGAGGGCGAGGAGTTCCTGGACAAGGTCATTGACATTGACCAGTCTCCCATCGGCCGCACGCCCCGGTCCAATCCGGCCACCTATACCGGGCTGTTCAACGACATCCGGGAGCTGTTCGCCTCCACCCAGGACGCCAAGGCCCGGGGCTATGGTCCGGGGCGCTTCTCCTTCAACACCCGGGGTGGCCGGTGTGAGGCCTGCCAGGGGGACGGCCTGCTGAAGATCGAAATGCACTTCCTGCCGGACATCTATGTCCCCTGCGAGGTGTGCAAGGGCAAGCGGTACAACCGGGAGACGCTGGAGGTCCACTACAAGGGCAAGAACATCTATGAGGTGCTGGAGATGACGGTGGACGAGGCCCTTCCCTTCTTCGAGAACCTCCCCCGGATCTACAACCGGCTGAAAACCCTGGAGGAGGTAGGACTGGGCTATGTGAAGCTGGGGCAGGCGTCCACCACCCTGTCCGGCGGCGAGGCCCAGCGGGTCAAGCTGGCCACCGAGCTGAGCAAGCGCTCCACCGGCCGGACCATCTATATCCTGGACGAGCCCACCACCGGCCTGCACAGCTATGACGTACAGCGGCTGATCGACGTCCTGCAAAAGCTGGTGGACGTGGGCAATACCGTGGTGGTCATCGAGCACAACCTGGACGTCATCAAGACCGCAGACCACATCATCGACCTGGGCCCCGAGGGGGGCGACGGCGGCGGCTCTGTGGTCTGCACCGGGACGCCGGAGGAGGTGGCCGCCTGCGGAGCCAGCTATACAGGGCGGTACCTGAAGCGGATGCTGGAGTGAGTTTCTCCGCCCGCTGTCCCCCTGTCCTGCTGTGACCCACCTGAGACGCCGTAGGGGCGGCCCTCTGTGGCCGCCCGCCGATTCTCCGCCAGAGAATGTTTCCCCGCCACCCCGTAGGGGAGGGGCTTGCCCCTCCCGCTGTTTCGTCAGAAGGACCTTCTTTTCGTAATGTAGGGGCGGGACACCGGCCCGCCCGCCTTTCGCGGACCATGACGTCCGTAAGGCGCGCCAGAGCGGAAAACCGGAAATTTTCGGACCCTCCCCCTGCTGGAAGGGGGGATTTTTCGCAAAATACCCTTGACCTTCCCCTGGGTGGAAGGTGTATTCTAGCCACAGAAAACGGGAAGGGAGGTTCCAAGGGTGAAGATCAACGAGGTAGAGGCCCGGGTGGGCGTTACCAAAAAGAACATCCGCTTTTACGAGGAGAAGGGCCTTATCGCCCCCCGGCGCAACAGCGAGAACGGCTATCGGGAGTACGGGACCGGGGAGGTGGAACAGCTCAAGCAGATCAAGCTGCTGCGGAAGCTGGGTGTGCCCCTGGAGGAGATCCGCCGGATGCAGTCGGGGGCCCACACCGTAGGCGACGGGATGCGCCGCCATCTGGTGACTTTGGAGCGGGAGCGGCAGAATCTGGAGCGCTCCATGGAGTTGTGCCGCACCTTGAAGGACTGGGAACAGCGCCTGGACACTCTGGAGGCAGACGGGCTCCTGGAGCGGATGGAGGAGATGGAGCGGGAGGGCACCACCTTTAAGGACAAGCAGCGGGAGGACGCAAAGCCGGTGCGGTACGCCGCCGCGGTGGCCGCTTCGCTGATTATGGTGGCTTTCATGGCGGGGGCGATGGCCCTGATGGCCTGGGGCTTCACCGTGGAGCCGGAGGAGGCCCCGCCGCTGGTCCTGATGGCGGTGCTGATCGCGCTGCCCGGGGTGGTGATCCTTGGGGTGCTGTACGCCCTGTACCAGCGGATCCGGGAGATCCAGAGGGGGGAGGAGGACGATGCGAAAAACTACTAGAGGGAAGGGGCTGGCCGGCGGGACCGCCGTGGCGGCTGTGATCGCTGGGCTGGCTCTGCTTCAGAGCCTTGGGCTGGCGGCGGTGTGGGGGGCGCTTTCCCCAGCTGTCAGGGCGCTGGCTCTGGCTGGTGCGGCGGCTCAGCTGGCCGCCGCTGTGGGGGTCACCGTGGCCCTGTTTCACCGATGGAAGGAGATCCGGGGAGGTGAGGAGGACGAGGCAAAAAAATACTGACCGGGAGCAGGCGGAGCAGAAGCGGGAGGCGGTGAAGAGCGTTCTCATCAGCGCGGGGTTCCGTGTGGGCGCGGCGGCCCTTCTGTTCTGTACCCGGAGCCGCACCCCGTGGCCAGGGCTTCATCAGGTGCTGCTGTGGCTGGCGGTTCTGGGACTGGTCACGATACCGTTCAGCCTGGTGGTGCTGCGGCAGCGGCTGAGGGAGATCGAAAAGGGGGAGCTGAATGAAGCGCGGAAATATTGATAAGCGAAGGGCGGAGAAGCGGTCCGCGGTGGGAGGCGTGCTCCTGTTCGGCCTGTTCCAGCTGGCCTGCGCCGCGGGATTTGGCGCGCTGGGTGCGATCCCGGAGCTGCCCCGCTGGCTGGAGCTTCTGTTCACGGCCTTGGCCGTGGGCTGTCTGAGTCTGATGCTCCCCGCGCTGTGGGCGCTGAATATAAGGATCAAAGAGATCGGCCGCGGGAGGTCAGATCTGGATCAGGAGGAATTTGATATGCTGTTGGTCAACATTGATTACATTCCGGGGAAGGACCTGGAGGTGCTGGGCATCGTGAAGGGCACGGTGGTTCAGTCCAAAAATTTCGGCAAGGATTTTATGGCGGGGATGAAAACCCTGGTGGGCGGAGAGATCACCGGCTATACTGAGATGCTCAACGAGGCCCGTCAGATCGCCGTCAAGCGCATGGTGGACGAGGCGGAGAGCCTGGGAGCGGACGCGGTCATCAATATCCGGTACGGCTCCTCCTCCGTGATGCAGGGGGCGGCCGAGGTCATCTCCTATGGCACGGCGGTGAAGTACCGCTGAGGAGGAACAACAAGCCGCCTGGGAGCGGTTTATGTGAGGATAGAATAGGTGAAGGCGCGGCCCGGACA
>OWJB01001315.1_pt1 | contig 11176 bp, 9 predicted proteins | sample 1732861 | NCBI WGS metagenome assembly OWJB01 (sample SAMN05065762, study PRJEB22554) | human gut metagenome | biome: ENVO:2100002; feature: ENVO:00000062; material: ENVO:00002003 | host: Homo sapiens | place: USA
AGCGTCAGATGTGTATAAGAGACAGAAGCAAAAGAGCCATAAAATTCAACTCGAATTTTATGGCTCCTGAAGTTACGTTTTGCTCACAAAATACTGTCTGTAACAGCTTTCGTCAGTTCGTCGCTATTATACCGGATAACTTCCGTCTTTTGCAATTGTAGCATCTACTTTCTTCTCCTGTGCCTCGCGGTATTTGAAGAAGTCTGTAGCTACCTGCGGGAAGAGTGCGTAGCTGAGTACGTCTTCATCCTGCTCTTTGTACTGTTCCATCTCTTTTTCAAGAGTAGCAAGTTCATCCGGGATCAGATCTGCCGGACGGCATGTGATAACTTCCGGATTGTCTCCAAGTACTTTCTTAACAACATCCGGGTTGAACGGTTTAACAGTTGCACCGTATTTTCCGCTCAGGATGTCTTTTGTCTCTTTTGTTGCCATCTTGTAGCGTTCGCCCATCAGGACATTGAATACTGCCTGTGTACCAACGATCTGTGATGACGGAGTAACCAGCGGTGGTTCACCAAGGTCTTTACGAACTCTCGGTACTTCTTCAAGTACGTCGTAGAACTTGTCTTCTGCTCCCTGCTCTTTGAGCTGAGAAGTAAGGTTGGAAAGCATTCCGCCCGGTACCTGGTACAGAAGAGTCTTGATGTTAACACCAAGGTTCTTCGGATTGAGAAGTCCGCTGTCAAGTGCTTCGTCACGGATCGGACGGAAGTAATCAGCGATCTCAGCCAGAAGACTCTGGTCAAATCCTGTATCATAAGGTGTTCCTTTGAAAGTCTCAACCATAACTTCTGTTGCTGGCTGGGAAGTTCCAAGTGCGAACGGTGAAATAGCAGTATCGATCACGTCTACACCGGCTTCAACTGCTTTTAAGTATGTCATTGAAGCAACACCTGATGTGTAATGTGTATGCAGCTGGATCGGGATATCAACAGCTTCTTTCAATGCTCCGACAAGTTCTGTTGCCTTGTACGGAAGAAGAAGTCCTGCCATATCTTTGATACAGATAGAGTTTGCACCCATATCTTCGATTCTCTTGGCGATGTCTACCCAGTAATCTAAGGTATAAGCATCTCCAAGTGTATAAGAAAGTGCGATCTGTGCTTCTGCTTTCTCAGCGTTAGCTGCTTTTACTGCTGTCTGAAGGTTTCTAAGGTCATTCAGACAGTCAAAAATACGAATGATATCGATTCCATTTGCAACAGATTTCTTAACGAAGTATTCTACTACGTCATCTGCATATGGACGGTATCCAAGGATGTTCTGTCCACGGAAGAGCATCTGAAGTTTGGTGTTCTTGAATCCGTCACGGAATTTACGAAGTCTTGACCATGGATCTTCATGCAGGAAACGAAGGGATGCATCAAATGTAGCTCCGCCCCAGCATTCTACGGAATGGTATCCGACTTTGTCCATTTTATCTACGATCGGAAGCATCTGTTCTGTGGTAAGTCTTGTTGCGATCAGGGACTGATGCGCATCACGCAGAACTGTTTCCGTAATCTTAATCGGTTTCTTTTCAATTGCTGCCATTATATCTTCCTCCAATTATTATAAGGTTTATTACGCTCCAGGATTGTTATCTCACTGTCAGATACGCGCTGCTCGCAGCGCTAAGGGAACCTGACGGTTTCCTTCTGTGCCTGATGGCACAGTCTGACATTTCGATAGCAACCGCGATTTGCCCTTGCAAGCAAGCAAATCGCTTCCTGTTGCTACATAACTCCGAAAATTGCCATAAATGTTCCGGCTGCTACGGCTGTTCCGATAACTCCGGCTACGTTCGGTCCCATTGCATGCATCAGAAGGAAGTTGGTCGGATCTGCTTCCGCTCCTACTTTCTGGGATACACGGGCTGCCATAGGTACGGCAGATACTCCGGCTGAACCGATCAGCGGGTTAACTTTGCCATGCGTAGCGACGCACATAAGTTTTCCGAACAGGACACCTGCTGCAGTACCGAATGCAAATGCGATAAGACCAAGTACTACGATCTTCAGTGTGCTGACATTCAGGAATGCTTCCGCACTTGTTGTTGCACCTACAGATGTTCCAAGCAGGATAACTACGATGTACATCATTGCGTTGGATGCAGTCTCTGTCAGCTGTCTTACAACACCGGATTCCTTGAACAGGTTACCAAGCATCAGCATACCAACCAGCGGAGCTGTTGTCGGAAGGATCATACATACAACGATTGTTACGATGATCGGGAACAGGATCTTCTCAAGCTGTGTAACCGGACGAAGCTGTCCCATTTTGATCTTTCTTTCCTTCTCTGTTGTGAGAAGCTTCATGATCGGCGGCTGGATGATCGGAACCAGTGACATGTACGAGTACGCCGCCACGGCGATCGGTCCCATCAGAGCCGTCTGCTGGAGCTTACCTGCAAGGAAGATGGATGTCGGTCCGTCTGCTCCACCGATGATGGAAATAGCAGCTGCTGCTTTATCAGAGAAACCAAGAGCCATCGCACCAAGATAAGCTGCGAAAATACCAAACTGTGCTGCCGCACCGAGGAGGAAGCTCATCGGGTTGGCGATCAGCGGTCCGAAGTCAGTCATCGCACCGACACCCATGAAAATAAGTGACGGGAGAATAGACCACTCATCCAGCTGGAAGAAGTAATACAAAAGTCCGCCCGTTCCGTTTGCCGAATCTTCTGCATGAAGCATGATATCCGGGTAAATATTTACCAGGAGCATACCAAATGCAATCGGTACAAGCAGAAGCGGTTCAAACCCATGCTTGATTGCAAGATAAAGGAAAAAACATGCAACTGCGATCATGATGTAGTTACCCCAAGTCAGGTTGAGGAACGCAGTCTGCTGCACGAGGTTTCCCAGTGTGTTAGTGATATATTCCATGTTATAACCTCCTGTTTTTCAAAAGGATGTTGCTCCTTAGTTCAATGTAGCCAGTGTCTGTCCTGCTTCTACTGCATCACCTACTGCTACATCGATACTTGCAACTGTTCCGTCTTCCGGAGCTACAACAGGAATTTCCATCTTCATTGCTTCTACGATAAGAACTGCATCACCGCGGGATACTTTCTGTCCTACGCTTGCTTCGATCTTAAATACTTTTCCGGCTGCACCAGCTTCTACTTTGATGCTTCCTGCTCCGGCTGCTGCTTTCGGAGCTGCCTTTGGTGCTGCTGCAGGTGCTGCAGCTGCTCCGTTTCCGTTTTCTTCTACTGTAACATCATATACGTTGCCGTTAACTGTGATTGTATAGTTTTTCATCTTTAAATCCTCCTGATTCTATTCGCACTATGCATTCCATTTGTTTGATTTTCTTCTCTTGATAGAACGTACTACAAATCCGTCTGTAGTAGTTCCTTCTGCTGCCGCGATCGCTGCTGCGATAACTGCAACAAGTTCGGTATCATCCATTTCTTCTGCTTCTTCTACAGCTGCTGCCACTGCCGGAGCCGGTGCTGCTTTCGGAGCTTCTTCTTTTTTCTTCTTGGATGTACCGTTAAGTAATGCAGGAACGTATTTGATCAGGGAAATGATGAAGCTCATGAAAATAAGCATTACGAATACAGTTCCCATACCAAGTAATGTGTTAAGTCCCGCTTTTTCAAGGATTTCGCTCATACCATAATGAGCATTGACTGTAAATGATTCCAGAGTCATATCTTCATCGAATACGAATTCCAGATCTGCACTTCTGTCAGAAAATGTAGCCGGTGCAGTTACTGTAACTCCTGTAGAAGTTGCTTTGAATTCATAGTCTTTATGACTTTCATAATCGCCGCATTCTTCCAGGGATGCTTTCCATCCTTCCAGTGCAGTTGCAAAATCATCTGCTTCCATCATTACACCGGTCTGGCTTTCAAACTGTGCCATCAGATATCCCTGGTTCCAGTCAGACATCTCTGTGATCTGGTCACTTGAGATGGATCCGCTCTGAATGATATCAAAAACAGAATCACAGGACTGGCTCAGTGTATCTTTATCGTAGCTGACGGTCTTTGCATTTCCGCAGCCTGCAAGGCCGAGCACAAGTACCAGAACTGCGACTACTAAACTAATCTTTTTCTTCACTTCGCTTCACCTCGCTAAATTGTTCCGTGTTTTTTGGATGGTCTTTCTTCCCTTTTTGTAAATAACATCTCAAATGCACCGATCACATATTTTCTTGTATCTGCCGGTTCGATGATGGTATCTACATATCCTCTTCCTGCTGCTGAGAGCGGGCTTGACTGAAGTGCTTTGTATTCTTCTGTCTTTGCTTTTAATGTGTCTGCATCTGCATCTGTGTACATGATCTTAGCTGCCATATCTGCTGCCATCATTCCGATCTCAGCTTCCGGCCATGCGTATACCATGTCTGCACCGATTGCTTTGCTGTTCATGGTCACATATGCACTTCCGAATGCTTTGCCTGTGATCACGTTGACTTTCGGTACAGTTGCGTCTGCAAATGCATAAGTGAGAGCTGCCATCTCTCTTGCAAGGTTCTTTTCTGAGCATGCAGATGCCTTAAGTCCTTTTACATTTGTAAGTGTCAGTACAGGAATTCCGAATGCATCACAGAATTTAACGAAAGCGGTTGCTTTCTTGCATCCCATTGCTGAGAGTGTGCCATCGAATTCTTCTGCTGTGTTTCCTTCTTCATCATATACTTTTGAGCGGTTGGCAACAGCGCCTACTGTCATTCCGTTCAGACGGATGAAGCCTGTTACCATATCTTTTGCATATGCTTTCTTTGTCTCAATGAACACACCATTGTCAGAGATCATAGAAAGAGCAAGTGCTGCATCTTCTGCTGCGTTCTCAAGATCTGCACATACTCTGTTCAGATCGTCTGTGCATTCATCGTATGCATCGTTGTCTTCATTGTTAGCCGGAAGAATTGCTACGAGTGAGCGGATCTCGTCAAGAATTTCTTCTTCGCTTCCTACGCCGTCAACGATTCCGGATTCTTCGCTCTGGAATTTTGCGCTTGCTGTATCGCATTTGTCCGCGGTGTTGCCCGGAATGGTGTTCGGAGAGTTTACGAATAATTTTCCGTTCTCTGCCATGAATGTAAAATCAGAAAGTGCTGCTGCCGCTGCCAGTCCACCACCGCAATTGCCGAATACTGCTGTGATCTGTGGAATTACGCCAGAAGCCATAGCCTGTTTGTAATAGAAGCTTCCGAATGCGTTCAGTGCGTCAGTTGCTTCCTGAAGACGAAGTCCTGCGCAGTCGATCAGACCGATCACCGGTGCGCCCATCTTCATTGCCATATCATAAATGTTCGCAATCTTCTTTGCGTGCATCTCGCCGATGGTTCCGTTCAGTACAGATGCGTCCTGGCTGTATACATATACCAGGTTTCCATCGATCACACCGTAACCTGTGATGACGCCATCTGTCGGAGCTTTTTTCTCCTGCATGTTGAAATCTGTTGCTCTTGCAGTTACCTGTCCACCGATTTCAACAAAGCTTCCCTCATCGAGCAAATTGGCAATTCTTAAGCTCGCCGGGTTTGATGATGTTGTGTTGCTCATAAATCTAGCCCTCCATTTTTATAAATTTAATAATTAAATCAAATTTTCTGCCGTGTATATTATACTTGCTTTTTATGCAATACGCAACTGTTTTTGATAAGTTTTCTCTTATTTTGTTAAATTTTCGACAAGTAATTTTCACGTGTAAAAAAGCCTCTGCAACGCAGAAGCCTTTTCTTACATAAACATATTCCCTGTTCCAACATAACGGATGCCGTCTTCAAAGACTCTCTTTCCGCCAAGTGTAACAAATTTTACATCTTTTAATCTGGTGATATCCCGGCTTAAGTCACCGCCAACTACCAGAAGATCTGCATCCAGTCCTTCCGCAACAAGTCCGCGTTCTTTTTCCACACCCAGTACCTTTGCCGGGTTGGAGGTTGCCACCTGTACTGCCTGCACCGGCGTAATTCCGTATTCCACCATATATTGCAGTTCTCTCGGAAGCGGCAGGAGCGGAGAATGATACATCACCATATCGGTGCCGGCAAGAACCGTCACACCCGTATCATAAAATTCTTTAAAATGATCCCGGTACGCTTTGTATGCCGGTTCAAAGAATTCATAATTTGCCATCTCTTTTTGCATGACCGGATCGCTGACCGGTGCATCGCCATTCTTCTCGATATTTTCCTTGCACAGTTTATAGAGATAAGTATATGCCATGATTGTCGGTGTCCAGGCAATACCTTTTTCTGCCATCTGCTTTGCATGATCCAGCGTCATAAAGGTTCCATGTTCGATCGTGTCAAATCCGGCATCAATGCACATCTGAATCCCCGGATTGGTCCCGGCATGCACACCACACTTGATTCCTCTTCTGTGGCACTCATCCACCGCCGCATCCAGTTCTTCCTGGGTAAACTCCGGATACGATTCCCGGTTGGTGGTCAGGATCTTCACCCATTCCGCACCGTCACGCACCTGCTTACGGATCTCTTTACGGATTGCCCACGGACCGTCCATTTCCTCTACCTCTTCCCAGGCATGTCCGCCTGTCATGCAGATTCCGGTGTCTGTATGCACGATTCTCGGGATCACGATAAATCCCTTCTTTTCTGCCAGTTTCAGATTCTTGCATACACCATGTGCAGAAGACATATCCCGCACCGTGGTGATTCCTCTTTCAAATGCAGCCTGCGCATGCTGCAGCGCATATAACATGATCAGCTGTGATCCATAATTAAAGCTATCCGGCTGGGAATAGCCGTATGCAAGATGCGCATGCATATCCATAAGTCCCGGAAGAAGTGTCGCATCACCATACTCCTTAACTTCCTCCTGTGGAAATTCTTTCAGCAACTCTTCTTTCGGTGCAATTTTTCCGATCTTGCCGTCCTCTCCGACATAGACCGCCTTATCCGTAAGAACGGTCTTTCCATCTCCTGTAATCAGATATTTCGTACTGATAATCATCCCTTGATCCCTCTTTAATTCCTTTATTTTTCAAATACACGCAGCCCTTTCATGCTGCCTCTCTCCCGTTGCATTCATTCTTTAACATTTTAAAGCGCAACCGTCTTGAAGTGTATTATACTTGTTTTTTCAAGCCGGCGCAACCGTTTTCCACAGAATCTATTAAATATTTTGCAATTTTTAATCCGTTTTACGTCCAAAACTTTATACAGATACACTTGCACTTTTCATTTTATTCACAACATCGTTTGACAATCAATATTAAAATTTTGCGACTCCCAGGTCTGCGTCCAAAGATTACAGCGCAGATTTAAAAAAAGAAAATCCTTATCCGGCAAATCACCAGATAAGGATTTCCTCTATTCTTTATACTTTTTTAGGATGACAACATTTTTATTACAGTGTGATCAGCGCATCTGTAATATTTGTAATTCTGCGGTATCCATCTTCTGTGATCAGGAAATCATCTTCCTGACGGACACCACCGATTCCCGGAATGTAAATTCCAGGTTCGATCGTATGAACCATTCCCGGCTGAAGGACCACTTTACTGCCGGTGCAGATATACGGCTGTTCATGAATATCCAGTCCGAAGTTGTGTCCCGGACCATGTGGAATATGATAGCCTGCATCTTCCACTACATTCACGATGATATCTCTGAGCTCGCCCATAACCATTCCCGGTTTCAGGCTGTTCTGTCCGGCATCCTTTGCTTTTCTGACTACGTCAAACATCTTGTAAAGCTCCGGATTCTTGGCTTTTCCTACTGCAACAGTACGGGTAATGTCCGAGCAGTATCCGTGATAATAAGTTCCGAAATCAATCGTCACAAAATCACCAAGCTGGATTTTTCTGTCGGATGCCGTCGCATGACAGTTTGCTCCGTTATCCGGACCAGATGCTACGATCGTCTCGAAGCAGAATCCTGAACCGCCACGGCTTCTGAACTGATATTCCAGTTCATTTGCAATATCGATCTCTGTAACGCCCGGTTTGATCACATCAAGCAGTGCATAGAAAGATCTCTCTGAAATCCGGCATGCCTGTTCGATCGTCTCGATTTCTTCCGGTGTCTTGATCGCACGTAAAGGTTCTACATAAGAGCCTTCGGAAACGAATTTGGTATCAGGAGCCTGGCTTACCAGATCCTGATAATCGTCAAACGTAAGATCTGCTCCACAGATTGTACACTGTTTTACTCCTGCTTCTGCCGCCAATTTACCGGTCTGGCTGAAGTAATTCAGTCCTTCACCATAGACAACAACTTCAAATCCTTCTGTTTCCTGTGCGGCCTGGAATTCAAACCGACCGTCTGTCACAAAATAATTTTTCTGTTCTGTCAGAAGCAGGACTGCAACTCCATATTCTCCGGTAAAGCCGGTCAGATACTTGATGTCGCTGCCTTTGCTGATCACAATTCCGTCATGACCGTTTTTCTTTGCAGCATCTACAATTGTCTGAATGCGTGTATTCATTGTTCCATCTCCTACTAAATAAAATCCCAGTTGAATTTCATATTTTCATCATATGATTTGTATGGTTTTCCATCAATATCATAGATATTTACATTATAATGCCAAGGTTCCGGAAGTGTCTTCTCCGGATAAATGTGCTTCATCAGCTCATATCCTTCCGGATCATAGACCTTCAGTTCCTCTCTTGTGTTGACCGGTCCGGGGATACCATCCCATCGTCCGTCAACACCTTCCTGCATGACATTGAACCAGACGGTACTTAAAGTTGCAAAATACTCTTCGTAATTGCTGATCGCATAAGTGTCCGGCCACAAACCATTGTCGCTGGCATGCTGATATGCTTTCCGGATCATGTCTGCAAGCGTCTGGTCTTTCAGACCATTCATTCCAACCAGATGGATCGCATGTCCGAATTCATGGACAAGAATCATCTCATTTGGATAACTGGTTGCATATCTTCCGGTTCTGAGACGGATCACATTTGCCTCTGAAATAGAGGATGCCGGATTCGTCATCTCGCCGCCGTAACCTGCCACATGGCGGGTTGCAAGCAGATATCCCATTCTGTGTTCCGGGACATCATAAGCATTCTCAAGCAGTCCGAACACAGATACCTCTGCGCCTCTGCGGACAAGCTCTTCTGCTACTTCCGGGATCTTTTCAAGCATCATATCAATAATTGCAAGTGCTTTATCCACTACGGCCGGTGTTGTTTTTTCTCCGGCTTTTACTACAATGCCGGAGGTTCCTTTTTTGCGGACTACATAATATGGCTGATACACGGTCTGGTAAACCTTTTCATTGTCTACCGGTCTGTCTTTTACATCAGTCAGCTTCCCGACAATCTGTACAGTAACCTCTCCTGCACATTCCGGATCAACCGGATGAACCAGGGAAAGTGTGGTACGCATGGATTCTTTCTGGTATACCGTACCATAATCCCATGTCATATCACTGGTCCAGTGTACCAGTTCCTGTACTTCCCCTTTGTATTTTACCAGATAATCGTTTTCATTATCAGCACGGCGCATCTGTTCGCCCCAATAAATCTCAATTCTTCTGTCATCGATCAGAATGACTTTTTCGACCGGTGCATAATTACAATTCTCTGACATTTATTTTTCATCCTCCTGAAACATAAACTTATTTTCTGATCTTTTATGCTTCTGCGTTCTTGTCCAGTCCCATTCCGACTGCAAGTTTTTTACTGAAGATTGCTACAACCGCACCAACTGCACATACACCCAAACCGATTGCTACGAAGAACGGAATTTCGCTTCCTTCTTTGTAGAAGTTTGTGAGCAGCGTGTTAAGAGCAGCTCCTGTAGACTGTGACATTGACCAGATTGTCATCATCTGTGTCATGAATGCCTTCGGTGCTGCAACAGCCGTGATCGAGTAACCGATCGGGCAGGTAAATCCTTCACCAAGCATCAGGATTGCGTAGAATAATACGATCCACCATGCGCTGACTTTTGCATCTCCAGGATAGATTACATAGAGGAGTGCAATGATCAAAGCTCCAAGTCCCCAGAAGATAGTTCCGATACCCATCTTTGTGGTTCCGTATGGCTGTTTCTTTCCAAGTTTTGTCCATACTGCTGTCAGGATACTTCCGATGATAACTGCGAACACTGCCGGGATTGTCTGCATAGATGCTGCAGGCACTTCGATTCCGAACAGTACACGGTTAACCTTTTCTTCATAGAAGATTGCGAGAATTGAAATTGTCTGTGTCCAGATCAGCAGGGTAACTGCGTTACAGATGAACGGCGGAACCAGGCAGAGGATTTTTTTCTTCTCATATGGCTCTGTCTTTTTACTTCTGTAAATAACTACCAGGTATGCGATCGGGATAATGATCGATACAGTACTGATTACATTTGAGAATACAGAAATTGTTAATGTTCCTGTTGCAAAAAGTGTTGCAAGAACAACTGCGCAGATAACAAGTACAACGATCATCTTTGTGATGAAAGAACGTTTCTTATCATCCGGAAGCGGATCATCCGGTTCAATACCGATGTTACCGAAGAACGGTTTGTATGTAACTGCATATACAACGATACCTAAGAAAGCAAGGACTGCACATGCTGCGAATGCTGCATGGTATCCAAGTGCTGCTGCGATTGCACCGGAAAGTACCGGAGCTGCTGCACCAATGTTGGAAATTACGTAAGAAATCGTATAAGCACTGTCACGTCTTCCGTCTGATTCATCATAGAATTTTCCAAGAAGAGCATCCAGACATCTACCACCGAACATCGGTCCGATTGCCAGACATCCCATAGCGATTCCATAGCCAGGAACGCCAAGTGGTAATGCAAGGCATACATATCCAATAAACGAAAGTGATCTTGCTACAAATAAAGACTTCCGGCATCCTAAGATACGGTCGCAGACAAAGCTTCCGACAATACCTGTCAGTACGACAACTGTTGAATATAAAGAGATCAGCTGTGCTGCATTTGCCTTGCTGAATCCAAGTCCTTCCGGTGCATTTGCGTATAAGTAGTAAATCAGTACCGCACTCATCGCATAGTTTGCGAAAGAGTTACAAAGCTGCATAAAGCTCAGGGTTCCCACACCCTTTGGCTGTCCTAAAAAGGCGGTTTGTTTTCTTAACGCCTCATCATGTTCGTTCATTATTTTTCCCTCCAAAATAACCTTTTGTATTCTATTCATCCAACAAAAAACAATCGTTAATTGTTTCCCCATCCTCAGATGTCTTCACTCCTGTCTCTTATACACATCTCCGAGCCCACGAGACGCGTAGTA
>OWJB01001318.1_pt1 | contig 11169 bp, 9 predicted proteins | sample 1732861 | NCBI WGS metagenome assembly OWJB01 (sample SAMN05065762, study PRJEB22554) | human gut metagenome | biome: ENVO:2100002; feature: ENVO:00000062; material: ENVO:00002003 | host: Homo sapiens | place: USA
ACGGAGAAGTTACTCTGCGTTTCAGCTGGTGGGGAGGCGATGCCAGACATAAGGCAACAGAGGCGGCATGTCAGGCATTTATGGAAAAATATCCTAATATCAAGGTAGAGTGCGAGTACGGAGCCTGGGACGGATGGGCTGAGAAGGTAGCTACCCAGCTCAGCGGCGGTACAGCACCTGATCTGATGCAGGTTAACTGGAACTGGCTGTATCAGTTCTCTAGCGACGGTTCTAAATTCGTAGATCTGACCCAGTTCGCAGATGTAATCAATATGGAAAACTATCCGGCAGATCTTCTGGAGCAGTGTGTAGTAGGCGGCAAGCAGCAGGCGATTCCGATCGGTACTACAGGAAAGTGCTTCTACTGGAATAAAACTACCTTTGACAAAGCAGGTATTGCTCTTCCTACAAGCTGGGATGAGCTGATTGCAGCAGGAACCACATTTAAGGAGAAATTAGGCGATGAGTACTATCCTCTGGCTATGTATGAATATGAGAGAATGCTTCTGATGATGTATTATCTGGAAGGAAAATACGGAAAAGAATGGGCAGAGAACAATACCTTAAATTATTCTCTTGAGGAAGTAAAGGAAGGTCTTGAATTTATTAATTCCTTAGAGGATGCACATGTTCTTCCAAGCATTGCTCAGTTAAAGGGCGACGGCGCTACAGTTCTGGAGAAGAATCCGGGCTGGATCAACGGACAGTATGCCGGCTTCTATGAGTGGGATTCTGCTCAGGCGAAATTTGCTAACGCTCTGGAAGGCGATCAGGAGTTTGTACTTGGTGAGTTCCTTAAGGGCGGAGAGTATGAGGCAGGACTTATAAAGATTTCTTCCTGCTTTGCAATTACAGAAACCTCTGAGCACAAAAAAGAGGCTGCTATGCTGTTAGATTTCCTTATCAATGATCCAAAGGGTATTGAGCTTATGGGCACAGAGCGCGGTATGCTGGCTAACACTTATGCAAATGAAGTTCTGTCAGGTCTTGGCAAGCTGGAAGGTCTTACCTATGAGGGCAATCAGGCAGTTATGAAGGTTGCAAACTTTGCACTTGATCCAAACTTTGAGAATTCCGCATTAAAGGATTCTACAGGTATCTACTATGAGGTATTTGAGGGACTCAGCAACGGACAGGATGTAGAGATGCTGGCACAGTATCTGATTGACAGTATCAATGAAGTTTATGCAAGCAATCCTTACTAAGAAAAAGGGATAAAGAGATGAAGAACAGAGAAGTAATTAATTCATATATTGATAAATGGATTGAAGATTATAACAACAGACAGCGTCCGGTTTGGAATTATGAAGATGGCTGTGTAATGTTAGGAGCCCAGTATCTGTATGAAGCCACCGGAGATGAAAAGTACATCAATTGTATTCGTACCTTTATGGACCGGTATATACAGGAGGATGGAACGATTCGTTATTATGTTCCTGAGGATTACAATCTGGATAAGGTAAATAACGGAAGAGTTCTTTACTTCCTCTATGACCAGACCGGGGAAGAAAAATATAAAATTGCTCTGAGCCATATCAGAGAGCAGCTGGAAACACATCCCCGTACAGACTGCGGAAGCTTCTGGCATAAGCAGATATATCCGTATCAGATCTGGCTGGACGGATTATATATGGGGCAGCCTCTTTATCTGGAATACGAAAAGAGATTTAATGGCGGAGAGCGCTACAATGATATTACAGGACAGTTTTTAAACGCCAGAAAATATCTGTTTGATGAAGAGAAAAAACTGTATTACCACGCATATGACGAGAAGCGCCAGATGATCTGGGCAGACAAAACAACAGGCTGCTCCCACAATTTCTGGCTGCGCTCCATTGGATGGTATCTGATGGCGCTGATTGACTGCTGCGGCCTGATTCCCGAGGAGAGCTTTGAACATCTGAGTACATATAAGCGGCTGTTTAAAGAAGCTCTGGCAGGAATTATGCAGTATCAGGATGAAAAAACAAAGCTGTTTTATCAGCTGGTAGATATGCCTGAGCTGGAAGGTAATTATCTGGAAACGTCTGGATCCGCTATGATTGCATATGCGATTTTAAAGGGCTGCCGTCTGGGTATTTTACAGGAAGAAAAATGGCGCAGGAGAGGCGAAGAGATCTTTGACGGCCTGGAAAGAGAAAAGTTACAGAAGGATGAAGATGGATGGCATCTGACCGGCATTTGTCTGGTGGCTGGATTAGGCCCCAAGGATGAGCGGGATGGAAGCGTAGAATACTATCTTTCCGAACCGGTGGTTTCAGATGAAGAGAAGGGCGTAGGAGTTTTCATGATGGCCTACGGCGAATATCTGAAGCTGGAAAAACAAGATGAAGCATAGAATGGAGAATGCCTTATGCAGAAAAAGACAAAAAAAATAACCCGTGCATCCAGACAGAACATAGGATATGCATATATTGCTATCTGGATCATCGGTTTTCTCGTTTTTAAATTTTATCCGTTTATGTCCTCTCTTTTCTATAGCTTTACGAACTATAATCTGTTCAAGGAATCTGTAGAAAATATAGGATTTGCAAATTATGAGAAGATTGTCGATACGGCAAAATACTTAAAGTCCTATATTGTAACCTTTAAGTATGCCTTTATGACAGTACCCTTAAAACTGCTGTTTGCGCTGTTTATCGCATATCTTCTTAACTTTAAGATCAAGGGAATTAACCTTTTCCGTACAGCGTATTATATCCCGTCTATTCTGGGAGGTTCAGTTGCGATTGCTGTTTTATGGCAGTTCCTTTTCCAGAATGAAGGTCTGGTTAACACTATCATCGGCCTGTTTGGAGTAAAGCCTGTTAACTGGCTGGGAAGCCCGGATTATGCACTGTTTGTAATCTGCCTTCTCCGTGTATGGCAGTTTGGATCAGCTATGGTTATTTTCCTGGCTGCATTAAAGGGCGTTCCGCAGGACCTGTATGAAGCGGCGTCCATTGACGGAGCAGGAAAATTTACACAGTTTTTAAAGATTACCATTCCGCTGATTACACCGGTTATTTTCTACAATCTGGTTACTCAGCTGTGTCAGGCATTCCAGGAGTTTAATGGACCGTTTATGATTACCAAGGGAGGCCCCTTAGGTTCTACAACCCTGATTTCCATCCTGATCTATCAGAATGCATTTAAGACATATGATATGGGACTTGCCAGTGCTATGGCATGGCTGCTGTTCCTTATTGTTGCAGTGCTGACGGCAGTTTCGTTTATCAGTCAGAAGCATTGGGTGTATTATGGTGATGAAGAAAGGTAGGAATTAAAATGACAAGACAACAAAAATACAAAATTCAGACCATAGCACGCTACATAATTCTGATTGCAGTGGGGCTTGTAATGATCTACCCCATGATATGGATGGTAGGAGCTTCCTTTAAAGCAACCAATGCGGAGATCTTTGGTTCCATCGGTTTTATTCCGAAGGAGTTTACGCTGGACGGCTATAAAAACGGCTGGTTCGCCAGTACCTATCAGTTTGGCAGATATATGGTCAATACCTATAAATTTGTTATACCAAAGGTAATAGGAACCGTTGTTTCCTCAGCCATTGCAGCATATGGTTTTTCACGGTTTCAGTTTAAGGCACGGGGCTTCTGGTTTGCACTGATGCTTTCCACGCTGTTTCTGCCTCAGGTAGTGTTAAATGTGCCTCAGTTCTTATTGTTTACAAAATGGGGCTGGGTGGATTCCTACCTGCCTTTAGTTGTGCCGAGCTTTTTTGCCTGTGATACCTACTTTGTATTTATGCTGGTTCAGTTCATGAGAGGAATTTCAAGAGAGCTGGAGGAGGCTGCGGAGATTGACGGCTGCAATTCCTTTAAGCGTTTCATCTACGTAGTGCTTCCCATGGTTCAGCCTTCACTGGTATCCTGCGCGCTGTTCCAGTTTATGTGGTCCTCCAATGACTTCATGGGTCCGTTAATTTACTTAAATTCTACAAAGAAATTTACAGCTTCTCTGGGCCTGCGTATGATCATGGATACGGAAAGCGGATTTGACTGGAATAAGACGCTGGCATTATCTGTTATTACACTGATTCCATCCCTGATTATATTCTTCCTGGCGCAGGATCAGTTTGTGGAAGGTATTGCAGCCGGAGGAGTAAAGGGTTAAAGACGCGAATTGTAAGAAAGGACGCAACATGAAATTTCAGATTATATTTCAGACATCCAGAAAGGTCACGATTGAATTTTTGGATTTTGGAATTTATTTTACAGAAAAGAAGTATCGTCTGTTGTTAAATGGAAAAGAAATTCTTACTTCCGATCGGGTAGTTCAGACCATTTCCGGTCTGACGCCTGATACGGAATATGAGCTTACTGCTGTGGCAGACGGGGAAGCAGAAGAGACGGTTCGTTTTAAGACAGATTATGAATTTGTAACCCTGAACGTACGCCGTTTCGGAGCGAGAGGCGATGGAAAGCATGATGATACAGTTGCTATTCAGGCGGCGGTGTCATCCTGTCCGGAGCACGGAAGAGTGTATATTCCCAAGGGAGTTTATAAAGTATCCAGTATCTTCCTGAAGAGCCATATGACGCTGGATATTGGGGAAGGAGCAGTGATTTCTGCTTATACAGAGCGGGAGAAATTTCCTATTTTACCGGGACTGATTGAGAGCTATGATGAGACGGATGAATATAATCTGGGAACATGGGAGGGAAATCCTCTGGATATGTTCGGATCTATTCTTACGGGTATTCATGTTTCAGATGTGGTAATTACCGGAGAAGGAACTCTGGATGGAAATGCCAGCTATGAAAACTGGTGGAAGGGAGAGGGCCGTGAAAAAATCGGAGGAGCCTTCCGCCCAAGAATGATTTTTTTGAATCACTGTGAAAATGTTACTGTTCAGGGACTGACTGTTCAGAACAGTCCAGCCTGGAACCTTCACCCATATTTTTCCAATCATACGAGGTGGATTGATTTGAAGGTACTCAATCCCAAGCAGTCCCCGAATACGGATGGAATGGATCCTGAATCAGTAGATGGACTGGAAGTAGTAGGCGTATATTTTTCCTTAGGTGACGATTGTATTGCCATGAAGTCCGGCAAGTTCTATATGGGACATAAATATAAGGTTTCATCAAGAAATGTTGATATTCGCCAGTGCTATATGAGACATGGACACGGAGCGGTAACTCTGGGCAGCGAAATTGCTGCCGGGGTGAGACATTTGTCCTGTAAGAAGTGTATTTTCGAAGATACGGACCGCGGACTGCGCGTAAAGACCAGAAGAGGCCGTGGAGAAGATTCTGTAGTTGAGGATATTCTGTTTGAAGATATTAAGATGGATGGCGTTTTAACACCCTTTGTAGTAAATTCCTACTACTGGTGCTGCGATCCTGACGGACATTCTACCTATGTAAGCACAAAGGAACCGCTTCCGGTTGATGAACGGACTCCCAGAATAAAAGAACTGGCCTTTCGCAACATTGAAGCTCATAATTGTCATGTGGCAGGAACCTTTATATATGGACTTCCGGAAGCCAAAATAGAAAAAGTGACAATGGAAAACATAGAGATTGATTTTGCGGAAAATCCAACGCCGGAGTATCCCGCAATGATGGCTGAGGTTGAACCCTGTACAAACCGAGGCGTGTTTATCAATAATGTAAAGGAACTCACCTTAAAGAATGTAAAGGTTCACGGCACAGCAGGAGAACCCTTTGAAATTGAAAATGTAGATTGTGTGGAAAAGGAGTAAACGATGGAGTTAGCGATAACAAGTACCAGCATGAAGCTGAGAGATCGAGCTCCGGTAGTTTTCCGGGGTGAGGATAACTGGTGCTTTGAACAGATCCGCAGCATAGGATATGATGGCGTAGAGCTTCATATCCATGATTCCTCTCAGCTTGACAGGAAGCAGTTAAAGGAGGAATTGGATCAGTTTGGCCTGAGTTTGACTTCGATTGGAACAGGATCTGCCTATGGAAAAGACAGGGTGTTTTTATCCAGCGAAGATGCGGATGTAAGACAGGCTGCAATTGAACGTATTAAGGGACATATCCTTACGGCTTCTGATTATCCTCATGCTGTGGTGATTATCGGGCTGATTAAGGGAAAGGTATCAGACTGCGAAAGCAGAGAAAGCTATTTTGCCAATCTGATACCTGCTCTGCGGGAATGTGCAGAAGAAGCGGGAAAATATCAGGTATATCTGGGGCTTGAGGTTATCAACCGGTATGAAAGCGATGTGATCAATACCGTTAAGGAGGGACTTGAATTTCTGGAAATGGTTGGATCACCATGGTTGCAGCTGCATCTGGATACATACCATATGAATATTGAAGAGAGTGATATTAAAAAATCAATTCAATCAGCTAAGGGGAAAATCTGTCATGTACACGTTGCAGATAATGACCGTTGGTTTGTAGGACATGGGCACTATGATTTCGCCGAAACATTAGGTGCTTTGAAGGAAATAGGTTATACCGGAGCTGTCAGTGTAGAATCCTTCGGTTTTCCGGATATGATCAGTTCTGCCAGGGCATCTTATGAAAATATGAGACATATTATGGATCAGTTATAAAGAAAAGCTGCAGTGGGAACCATCAAATATGGAAACTCTGCAGCTTTTTCTATCCGATTTTCAGATTTTGTGATAGAATAGAAAAATGCAATGGATAATTATTGAACGGGAGGGGGGTGCGAATTAAGTGGAGAAAACAGTGTTGTTAGTGGATCAGGCATATGAAGACATTAAAAATATGATCTGTAATTTTGAGTTGATACCGGGCCAGATCGTATCAGATTTTACATTAAGTAAAAAACTGGGAATGAGCAGAACGCCGATCCGTCAGGCGCTGCAGAAGCTTGAAGGCGATGATTTGATTGTAGATGCAGGTGCGGGGAAGAGCTATCAGGTCAGTCCTATTACAGAAGATGGAATTATTGATCTTTTTGATGCAAGAGAAGGAATTGAGGTTGCAGCTGTACGTATTGCTCTTGAAAAAGGGATTGATGAAACAAGGCTGATAGAACTGGAGCGTATTAACCGGAATATGGAGGATGCTAATATAGCCGGAAGAATTAAGGAAAATTTTGAGGCGGATCAGCAATTTCATGATTATCTTGTAAATCTCTCACGGAATAAAAAACTGATACGTTTTCATGAAAGCCTGCTTCTTCAGTGCCGTCGGGTAAGGATGATTTCATATCTGGAGCGTAAATATCAGGATAAAGCATACAGGGATCATCAAATGATTTTAGAGGGTCTTAAGTCAGGAGACAGCAGACTGGCGCAGCAGGCGCTGGCTGAACATATTGAAACAGCAAGGCTGGATTATCTGAGAGTTATGAAGGAGAAGAATATAACAGAGGATTTTGGGATGCTTCGCTTTTTCCGCTGAAAAATACCTCAAGCAGCAGATGCTTGGGGTATTTTTAATTTCCACAAGACAAACCCCCCGGTAAAGGTGGTATGATAATACCAAAAGAACTAATCAGAAGAAAGCAGGTGAAGGGCTTGACATTATAGGAAGGGAGAAGTTTTTTATGAAGAAAATGAAGAGAGCAGCAGCACTGGCAATGGCTTCCGTTACAGCAATTTCACTGGTTGGATGCGGTGGAAGCAACACAACTACTACAGCAGATACCAAGGCAGCAGGTGAAAGCAGCGCAGAAGGCGGAAATTCCGGTGATATTTCCGGTAACATCACTTTTTCCTGGTGGGGCGGAGATTCAAGACATGAAGCAACTGAAAAAGCGATCGAGGCTTTTCAGGCAAAATACGAAGGTGTAACTGTAAGTCCGGAATACGGCGCATGGTCCGGATGGGAAGAGAAACAGTCCTTAAACATCTTGGGCGGCAACTCAGCAGATCTGATGCAGATCAACTGGAACTGGATCGACCTTTATTCTAATAATGGAACAAATTTTGCTGATTTAAACCAGTACGCAGATATTATTGATCTGTCCCAGTTCCCGGAAAGCGCACTTGAAATAAGGCTACCGCAATCCCACTGGCTTTAGACGGTGGGTTAAGGTAGCCAAAAGCTGAGAATTATTGTATGCTAATGATATGGGAACATGGAAATCTAAAAACAGACACAAATATTTATTACAATACCGCATTATTTTCGTCTGCAAATATAGGAAGAAATTACTGGTTTCGCAACAGGTATCAGATGATATAAAGCAGTTTTCATATGAGATATGTCAAAAGCACAAAGTTATTATCAAATACATGGAAACTGACAAAGACCATATTCACTACATGATAGAAACTGAACCTACAATGTCGGTGAGTAAAATTGTAAACCTAATGAAAAGTTATACGACTTACCATATATGGAAACGCTATCCGAATTATTTGCGGAAGCATTTCTGGAAAGAACATACATTTTGGACAGATGGTTATTTTGCTTGTAGTGTAGGAAATGTATCAGAAGAAATGCTAAAAAAGTATATCGAAAATCAAGGCTAAGAAAGAAGGTGGCAGCGAATGTTAAAAGCATATAAATACAGAATATATCCCAATAATGAGCAGAAAGTACAGATAGAAAAAACATTTGGCTGTTGCCGTTTTGTGTATAATCAGACACTTGCATATCGGAAAGAAAGATACGAAAAAGAGAAAAAATCTGTCAGCAAAACAGATTGTAATAATTACTGCAACAGGGAATTAAAGAAAGAGTATGAATGGCTGAAAGAAGTGGATAAGTTTGCTTTAACAAATGCGATTTATAACATGGACAGTTCATATCAGAAATTTTTTAGGGAGCATGCAGGTTATCCAAAGTTTAAGAGTAAACATGATAATCATAAATCATATACAACAAATTTTACGAATGGCAACATAACAGTAGATTTCGATGGAAACAAAGTAAAATTGCCTAAATTAAAAGGCGTAAAAGTAAAACTGCATAGAAAGTTTAGCGGGCAGATAAAATCAGCAACGATATCACAAGTGCCGAGTGGGAAATATTATGTATCGGTTTTAGTGGAAACAGAACATGTGGAACTGCCACATACAACCCAAAATACAGGAATCGATTTAGGTATTAAGGATTTATGTATTACTTCTGGTGGAAAGAAATACGAAAATCCCAAAATTATCAGAAAAAACGAGAAGAAACTGGAAAAACTGCAAAGGCAGTTAGCCCATAAAGAGAAAAAAAGTCAAAATTACTACAAAACAAAGAAAAAGATAGCATTATGCCATGAGAAAATAACAAATACCAGAAAAGATTATCTTCACAAGATATCCCATGAGATTATCAGCGAAAACCAAGTGATAGTCTCGGAGAATTTGCAGATAAAGAATATGGTAAAAAATCATCATCTGGCAAAGTCAATAAGTGATGTATCATGGTATGAGCTGACAAGGCAGTTGGAATACAAGGCAAAATGGAATGGAAGGGAATATGTCAAAATAGATACCTTCTATGCCAGTAGTCAGTTGTGTTCAGTCTGTGGATACCAAAATACAGAGACGAAAAATCTGACAGTAAGGGAATGGATATGTCCCGTCTGTGGAACGAATCATGACAGGGATATCAATGCGGCGAAGAATATACTGGAAGAAGGATTAAGACAAATAGCATAAAAGGAATAACAACATAGGGCAGGAACTGCCCGAATTAACGCCTGTGGAGATAGTAGGTTACGAGGTCAGGGAAGCAGGAAGCCCATTGGCTTTAGACAATGGGTAGTTCACGAAAGTAAGCTGTATTTTTAAGAATGCAAGATCTGCTACCATTGAGATCGGGGATGAGGGGATCTTTCACACAAAACGAGAATATGAAGTCTATGTCAATGACGCATTTTACCAGAAGACAGACCGGGTGATTACCGGGATCTATGATCTGCAGCCTTCTTCCGATTATAAGGTACGTATAGTGGCAGAAGATGAGCAGGCGTGTATCGAGATAAAGACTGATGAGGAATTTGTGACACTTAATGTCAGGGATTTTGGTGCAAAGGGAGATGGAATCACGGATGATACTCTTTTTATCCAGTCTGCCATTATGGCATGCCCGAAAAAAGGCCGTGTGCTGATCCCTGAGGGAACTTATAAGGTGACCAGCCTGTTTTTAAAGGATGACCTGAATTTGGAACTGGCACAGGGAGCTGTGCTTTCTGCTGAAACAGACCGCAGGAAATTTCCAATCTATCCGGGACTGATCCAGAGCTGGGATGAGACAGAAGAGTATAATCTTGGAACTTGGGAGGGAAATCCTCTTCCTATGTTTTCCGCGATCATTACAGGTGTTAATGTGAAACATGTTGTGATCTACGGAAAAGGAGTGATTGACGGAAACGCAAATTTTGATGAGGACAACTGGTGGTATCAGCCAAAAGTGAAGCGGATCGCATTCCGCCCGAGAATGCTCTTTCTCAATCACTGCGAGGATGTAGTTGTTGCCGGTATCCAGGTACAAAACAGTCCAAGCTGGAATATCCACCCATATTTTTCCGACAATCTCCGCTTTATAGATCTTAAGGTACTAAATCCAAAAGTTTCCCCAAACACAGATGGCCTGGATCCGGAATCATGCAAAAATGTAGAGATCGTTGGTGTATATTTTTCTCTGGGAGATGACTGTATTGCTGTTAAAGCCGGAAAAATTTATATGGGTGCAAAGTATAAACGTCCATGTGAAAACCTTATGATCCGTCAGTGCTGTATGCGGGACGGTCATGGTTCTGTAACGATCGGAAGTGAAATGGCAGGAGGAGTGATAAACCTTACTGTTAAAGACTGTCTCTTTATCAATACAGACCGTGGACTTAGGATCAAGACGAGACGTGGCCGGGGAAAAGATGCTATTGTTGACGGGATCCTGTTTGACAATATCCAGATGGATCAGGTTATGACACCGCTCGTTATTAACTGCTTCTATTTCTGTGATCCAGATGGACATATTGAGTATGTTCGCAGCAAGGAGGCACTTCCGGTTGATGAGCGTACTCCCCAGATCCGCAGTCTTGTATTCAAAAATATTGAGGCAAAAAACTGTCATGTTGCAGGTGCTTTCTTCTACGGACTTCCGGAGAAAAAAATCCAGAAGGTGGTTATGGAACATGTTCATATTACCTATGATGAAAACCCGCAGCCAGGAGCTCCGGCCATGCTTGACGGAATTGAGCCATGTACAAAAGTAGGAATATTTGCAGCTGTCTCTTATACACATCTCCGAGCCCACGAGACGCGTAGTAATC
>OWJB01001320.1_pt1 | contig 11165 bp, 11 predicted proteins | sample 1732861 | NCBI WGS metagenome assembly OWJB01 (sample SAMN05065762, study PRJEB22554) | human gut metagenome | biome: ENVO:2100002; feature: ENVO:00000062; material: ENVO:00002003 | host: Homo sapiens | place: USA
AAGGCCGGGCCTGGTGGATGCTCACCACCCTCACCGACCAAGTGCTGGGCGAGATTCCCCACATGAGATACATAGACAGCTTTGATGTGCTTGAGGAACCCAAGGCAGAGCCGTCCATACTTATGTCCCAGCTGCCCGACGCTTTGAAGGAGCGGGGGCTGGAACTCTCCACCGATCCGGAAGCCTATCTGGAGAGCTATCTTGGCTACGAAATGAAACCCAATGAAGATCCCGATGCCGATTGGCGGCTGGATGTGATGGTCGGCTCCACTTGCTGTGTGCCGCTCATCAACGGCTATCTGAATGCCGACAACGACTTTATGGACGATCTCCATGCCGACGGCGCAGTGGCGGGCTTCTTCTGCTATCCCCTGGATACCCTGCGGGAGGAGGAAGGATCGGAGAAGATCTTTGACTTCCGGGACAAGCTGGAGGAAGTGTTTACCACCGGCGACGGACCGGAGGTTCTTACCCTCACCGGCGGAGCCACCGGCCTTTTCTGCGGCTATGTGGACTTCATCGCCTGGGACATACGGACGGCGCTCCAGATGGCAAAGGAGTTCTTCGAGTGCAGCGACATCCCCTGGGCCAGCTTCCACACCTTCCGTCGGGAAGCAGGCACTGTGAATCTGAAAACGCCGCCCGAGAAGGAACCGGACGATGAGGATCAGGTCCCTGAGTTGGACGAGACGCTGACGGGCATGGACTATATCCCTTACACCCCGCAGAACGAAGAAGAATTTTTCCAGCAGCTGGAGCAGTGGAACGACGAGGATGAATACACCCACTGCATCCAGGCATTGAACGCCATCCCGGAAGATTGGCGAAACTACCGCACCGCCTATGCCATGGCACGGGCGCTGGAGAACTACGCTATTCTGGGCGACCACAAGGAGGTCCCCCCTAATTATAAGGGAGATAAGGCCCTGCGCCGAGCTATCGAAATGCTGGAGTCCGTCCAAGAAGAGGGTCAGGACAAGGCCCAGTGGAATATGCGGATGGCCTATGCCTATCAGTATCTATATGGTCAGGAAGAAAAGGCCATCCCCTACGCCCAGCGGTGGGCCGAGCTGGACCCTGAGGACGAGGACGCCCCGGCGGTGATTCAAGCGTGTCAGGAGGAGATTGCAAAGCGAGCTGAGGCAGAAGCCGAGGACGAGAGTGACCACACAGGCGTCTTCACCGGCTTCGTGCTGCTGTCCAAGGCAGAATGGGATAAAAAGCAGTTCATCCGGGATATGAAGGAAAAGTGGGACATCGTCGTGGATGAATATGACGCCAGTGAGGAGAAGGACGATGACGCGCTGGTGTTTGAAGTAGGCGATATGCTCGCCGCCGTCAGCCTGAATAACTATCCCATCCCCGGCGGCGAGGCCGAGGGCAATGCGGAAAACAACTATATGTGGGAGGATGCGGTCAAGGTAGCCAAAAAGCACCGTGCCCACCTGATGGTAGCAGTGCTGGGTAAAGAGGAGGATCTGCTGGAAAAGGGCAAGCTGTTCACCAAGGTGGTTGCCGCCTGCTGCCGCCAGGAATATGCCACCGGCATCTACACCAGCGGCGTGGTGTTTGAGCCCCGGTTCTATGAGGGCTTTGCCGACATGATGCAGGAGGACGAGCTGCCCATCTTCAACTGGATCTGGTTCGGCCTCTGGCGGGATGAGAATGGCATGAACGGCTACACCTACGGTCTGGATGTGTTTGGCAAAGACGAGATGGAGGTACTGGGTACCGATGCCAAGCCGAGCGATCTGCGGGACTTTTTGGCCAGCCTTGTGTCCTATGTGCTGGAGAATGATGTGGAACTGCGCGATGGGGAGACCATCGGTTTTGCGGAGGATGATAAGCACACCATCACCCGCAGCCCTGGCATCGGACTGCCGGAGGAGCAGATGACCCTGAAAATCTCCTGGGCGTCATCGGACGGTGACCCTGACGATGATGACGATGACCCGGATGGCGAAGCGCCCGAGGATGAGGAATCCGGTGTTCCCGAGGTCTACACCGAGGAAGAAATGGAAGCTATCGAGGGGCACATTCAGCAGTATTTCGGCAAGTTTGAGAATGTGTTCCACGAGCTGTCTTCCCCGGACATCCATGTGGACATCTGCGTGGTGCCGCCCTCTGGGGATCGGGACTACTACACCCTGGTAACCATGGGCATGGGTGCCCACCGGATGAATGTGCCGGAGGAACTGGCCGAATACAAGCTGGAGCGGGCGGAGCTTGCTATCGCGCTGCCGGGGAACTGGAAACTGAAGCGTGAGGACCTGAAGAATGAGCGATGGTACTGGCCCATTCGCCTGCTGAAAGCCCTGGCCCGCCTTCCCATTGCCAGCGATACCTGGCTGGGCTTCGGTCATACCATGGACAATGAAGAGGACTTTGCAAAGGATACAAAGCTGTGCGCTGCCATTCTGACCGGTCCCCAGGATACCGAAGATGGCAGCGAGGTCTGCATCCTGCCGAGCGGCGAGGAGGTCAACTTCTATCAGGTGATCCCTCTCTACCGGGATGAATTGGAATATAAGCTGGCCCATGACGCGGATGCCCTGCTGGACAAAATGAACGGCATCAGCTTTGTGGTGGAGCCTGATCGTCAGGATGCTATCACTCGTGGAACCCTTTCCAATGATGATTTTGACGGTGAGATGGACGATGCTTCCTATCATATCGAGAGCATTGAGGAGAAGGAACTGCCTATTGACCCCATCAATGCTTATAACCTCTTTGCCATTTACCTCCGCTGGTGCATAGAGCATGATCTGATGGGCGAGGACTTTCTGAACGAATACGGCGAAGTGGCCAAACAGGTCAAAGCCGACCCTGCCAGTGTGGATCTGCGGGCGTTTATTCGGGACAAACTGAACGGGCAGATTATGGTTCCGATGTTCAATAAGGTTGGGCGAGCATTTACTTCTTACTACTATGGCGAACCTGATAGTCCAAATTTCCCCCGTGACATTGAAAACTATGCCTTGGAATATCTCGGCCCAGAAAAGTATTACTCCGATGAGTTCCAGTTTAAGGCCCCACTGTTCATCCCGTTTGACGAGGACTACTACCAGGCCATGGCAAAGGTGATCGAGGAACGCTTCACCAACTGGCAGGGACAGGACTTCGACGAGGACACGCTGGAACCCTCCGAACTGGCTGAGACGTTGATGGAGTATCTGGACTGTGAATGCACCTATTTCCCCTCCATGAAGGACGATGATCCCATCATGTCGGCATACAGCTATGCCAAACGGGAAAGTGTCAAAGAAGGCTTTGTGCCGGTACTCATCAAGGCGGATGACGAAACGCTGCTTGAGTGTCTGGTGATGAACGCCGACCCGAAGAATGATGCAGACATTTACGAATTTGACCTTAAAACTGTAACGGAGTACCGGAAGAAGATGCTCTCCACCTCCGTCAAAGACGGAAAGGCGGTTTTGGAGGAATTGACCGGCCAGCGCAAGGAAGAAGCCGAGGATGACGATATGGACTGGGAGGAGGAAGTCCTGGGCGAGATGGAGGGCGGAGAACCCAACGACCGCTTCTCCAGCTACTGGGATGATGATACGGAGATGACCTATCCGCTTATCCTGGCCAAGATCCCGGTGAAGAATCCCTGGGAGATCTTCGCATACCTGCCCTTCGGAAACTGGAACGACTGTCCCGACACACCGGACCTGATGGCTGCGGCCAAATACTGGTTCGAGCAGTACGGCGCAGTTCCTGCCGCCATGAGCCACGATGAGCTGGAGTTCCTGCTTCCGGCCCCCGTCCCCAAGGAGAAGGCCATGGATGTGGCGGTAGAACTGTATGGCTTCTGCCCGGACATCGTGGACCAGGAGCAGGATGACCCCACCGTGGGCAATCTGGCGGATGTCCTGTGGCAGTCCACCGTCTGGTACTTCTGGTGGGATTGATGGGCTGTATCGGAATGACAGAATAGCAACGATAGGGGGGACGTTATGAAAAACTTGCAGATACTGATCATGTGCTGTTTCCTGGTACTGCTGACTGCCTGCGGGCGGGAGGGCGGCGGCGGCACGGCCCAAACCCCTGTTGCTTCAGAGGAGATCACAGAGAGTATCACGCAAATGCCGGATGAACAGGAGAGGGAAGCCATGCCGGAAAATATGGAATTGGGGATCACAGTGAACGACGTCTATTATCCGATTCCGGTCTCTTTGAAGCAGTTAACCGAGGATGGGTGGAAAATCAGCGGGCAGACACCCTATTTCCTGGAGCCGTTTGTGGGTGAAGAGTATTACGAAACGCGGGCAGATTGGTCCCTGACAGAGGATGGGCAGGGGATTTTGCCGGGTGGGTCCATCATCCGGCTCCTGGAAAAAGACGGGGTGTTGTTAGAGGTGACCATTACAAACCAGGTGTCCACAGGGTTGGATACACCACCTCAAAAAATCGAAGATGGTGTGGTAGATTCTATGGTGGTTTTTTATGATGAGAAACACACCAGCATCAAATTGGATAATCAGGAACTGAACCATGTAACCCAGGATTATTTGATTGAGAGGTATCCTTCCAGTGATGGTTGGACTCATCTTCCCAACACATACAGCGATCATCCAGAGTTTGGAATTTCCACAGAATATACCATCGAAAATGATCTGAACCAGTACAACAACAGTATCACGATCTATTTCGATTTGGAGAACAGACCGTTCAAAGTAAGTGTATGGAACGAGACCCCTCTGGGCCAGGTGGAGCTGCCCCCACAAACATGACGGGCGGACTCATGTTTTCAGAGAGTGGTCTACGGTTTGGTGCTTCTGGTGGGATTGATGGGAGGTACGTCCGATGACAGAATATCAGAAAACCTACATCGAACTAAAAAAGCAGTTTTCCGCAACCGACGGCGGTCCGGACAGTGTCCGCGCTCTCTATGCCTTTAAGGAGGAACTGGAGCAGAGTGAGGACCGGCAGGCCAAGGAAGTGCTGGTAGATGTGTATGATCTGCTGGACTTCACGAAGGATGCCTATGAACTGCTCTGCCAAATCGGAAATCGTTCCGATAAAAAGGCCCTCAAGCGGCTGGGCACGCTGAAGGACTATGCGGAAAACTGGGGCAATCATTATGCTCTCCCCAAGCCCAAAACGCCGGAGGAAAAGCAGAAAGAGAAGGAACGGCAGGCCCAGCTGGGCCTGCCCGCCTTCCGGTATCACCCAAACCCTCTGGAAACTGGGGCTTTTGAGGAATCCGCAGACGGCGTTGTCTGCGACTGCTGCGGCAAGATGACCCATATTTTCTATACAAACCCGTTCTTTTCAGTGGAGGATATTGCATATCTGTGCCCAGAGTGCATCGCCAGCGGCGAAGCAGCCCGGAAATATGACGGCAGTTTTCAAGACGATTTCTCTGTGGACGATGGTGTAGACGATCCGGAGAAGCTGGACGAGCTGATCCACCGCACCCCCGGCTACTCCGGCTGGCAGCAGGAATACTGGCGCGCCCACTGCGGCGACTACTGTGCCTTTTGGGGCTATGTGGGTGCCAGAGAACTGCGGGTACTGGGTGTGATGGAAGATGTGCTGGACGATCCCATGTGGGACGAGGAGCAGAAGGAAATGATCCGGGAATCCGTCAATGGCGGGCACCTGCAATGCTATCTGTTCCAGTGCCTCCACTGTGGAAAACACCTGGTCTGGATGGATTTTGATTAAAGCTTCTTTTATAACTGCACCCTTTGAAACGGAGAATCAACCTATGAACAAAGAATCATTGACAGTAAAACTCCTGGACTTGGTCGAAGGCCGGGAAACTCCCGAAAGCTGGCGGAGCTGGTGGGACGAGCATGAGACGGAGCTGGAAGCCCTGCTGAGTCGCGGTGAATTTCTGAAATTAAAACCCTGCCGGCATGACTTTCAGTGGGTCCCGGTGTTTGGCAGCCAAAAGGGAGCTATCGCCATTCTGGAAAAGAGCGGCACAGCATTTGAGGCCAGCAGTCTCTACCAGGAGCGGTATCTGGCCGAGCTGGATGCTTTCTGCGAGGAACAGAAGCAAGTACAGCGGGAAAAGCAAAAGGAATTCAAGGCCAGCCACCCGGAGTGGTTTCGCCGCTACCCCAAGTTCTCCAAGGCGTTGGCAAAGGTACTGAACCTCTTTGATGAGATCCAGCCCGCCGCCACGGAGGAGCAGATCGCAGACCGAGAAAAGGTGCTGGACTTTACGCTTCCAGCCCAGGTGCGGGAGTTTTTCCTGCTGACCGCAGGTATCAATGTATCCACAGGCGTAATCGTTGAACTCTCTGGAACATTTCATCTGACCATCCATGGCGAGCGGTATTGCGTGCTGGGCGAGTTCTGGAAAGAAGCGGACGGCGACCAGCTCCTGCTCCGCCCCGGAGAGGAAACCATCTGGTACTACGCCCATGAGCAGGACAAGGTAAAGCGCCTCTGCAATGATATGACAGAACTGCTGGAGAAGAAATTGACGAGGTATCTTAATAAGCAATAAAAAACAGCGCAGAGGTTGAGGGCTGAATTGTAAATCAGCGAAAGAAGAATGAAAAATGACATTAGAAGAAATGTTCTGTGATCTCTATGATAAATATGGTAACGATTTTAACTGGTATATGATCCCCTTCACACAGGTGGACGGAGCATTTGTTGCTGAACTAAACAAAGAAATCGGACAAGACCACTTCTTATACGGCAAAAAAATCTGGGCGGCTGCGAAGTGTGAATCCAATGATGATGTGTTATATGTTCTCAGAAACGGAATGGGACGGGACATTTACTATCTGGTCCATTTGACTTACTCAGCGCATAATGCGGACGGATTTCCCCAGTATGAGGAGTTTGCAGATCTATTTGCAGTAAAAGAATTTATAGAACGATCCTATATTGAGGGTTATATGTGATCTTCAAATTTTAGTTTGTGAGGAATCTACCCTTGCCCACAATGGCATCAGAAAGGAGACGGACACTATGTCAACCTGGAGCGGAATCCGGAACAAATTGGAGGATGACTACCTGTGCCCGGCGCTCCGGGGCCACATCCAGTATTTTGCCACCAGTTACAGCAAAAGCGCTGACCATGAGGGCCGGGCAGCCATTCGCATGGACGGTGTGGAAGTGCTGCGGAGCAACTACTACATCTATTTTGAGAATGTGTGGACGAAATTTCATCACCTGCGGTCCACAACGCTGAAAGATCACGACTCCGCAAAAGAGGCCATCAACCAGGCTCATGCCTTTGCGCTGGAGCAGGGCACCTTTGACCAAAAGGTGTTCTATGAGGCGTTTGGGATCTTTGATAACCAGAGCATCGAGAAAAGCCTGGTCAGTGAGAATCCTCTTGTCCGCATCTTTGCCCTCTTGGACCGCAGGCTGGGAAAGCGACGCCTGTTGGCTTTGGGGGACTCCATGGAGCAGGAACTGGACTGGGTGCGGGCCTTCTATGTGATCCGGATGCAGGCAGAAGGGCTGATGGAAGCGAATAACATATAGGAGGAATTGCCATGTCACAGATCGCATCCTTTTATCTACTCAAAGAGGGCCGGCGGCAGGAGCTGTCCAACGGCGGCTGCTCCGGCGCGGTCTATATGGCCATCTGGGACTGGTGTGAGAGCGAGCTGGATCTGGATGTCCGTTTTCCTGCTCCCCAGACGGAGGATACCCTGGACTGCGCTCTGCTGGAGGGAGAGCTGGCGTCTAAACTGCTGGCAGCTCTGCGGGAGTGGGACCGCCCGGAGTTGGCCGCTGAACTTGCACCGGACTGGGATCTGTCCAACGAGGCGGTGCAAAGCGGGCTGGAAACGCTGCGCTCCCATTTGGAACTGGTGCGGGGCAATACAGCCCTGCTGTATGAAATGACTTGACGGGGCCATGCCCCATAGAATATTGCGAGGAAATTATGATCGAAATTAAGGGAAAATACAATGAGGCCAAGATCTTCACCGATGTGGTGGACAGCGCCTCCATCGCACAGGTTCAGGAGCTGTGCAATCAGGAATTTGCGGCGGGCAGCCGCATCCGGCTCATGCCCGACATTCACGCCGGGGCGGGCTGTACCATCGGCACCACCATGACCATCACCGACAAGGTTGTGCCCAATCTGGTGGGGGTGGACATCGGCTGCGGCATGGAGACCACCCGCATCCGGGAGGGGCGGCTGGAGCTTCAAAAGCTGGACAAGCTGATCTATGAGAAAATCCCCTCCGGCTTCTCCATACGGGATAAGGCCCACCGCTACCTCAATGAGATCGACCTGAGTGAGCTGTGCTGTGCCCGCCACGTGGATCTCCTCCGGGCAGAAAAAAGCATCGGTACGCTGGGCGGCGGGAACCACTTCATTGAGGTGGACAAGGACGACGAGGGAAATCTCTACATCGTGGTCCACTCCGGCAGCCGTCACTTGGGTGTGGAGGTGGCCAGCTATTACCAGGAGGCGGGCTATAAGGTGCTCAACCGTACCGATGATGCCTCTCTCCAAACTCTGGTAGCCCAGATGAAGGCAGAGGGCCGGGAGAAGGAGATCCAGAAAGAGCTGAAAAAACTAAAAAACCTCAAGCAAACCAACATCCCCAAGGCCCTGGCCTATGTGTCCGGGGAGCTGTTTGAGCAGTATATCCACGACATGAAGATCGTCCAGCACTTCGCCATGCTCAACCGGCAGGCCATGATGGATGAGATCGTCAAGGGCATGAAGCTCCATGTGGAGGAGCAGTTCACCACCATCCACAACTATATCGACACCGACGCCATGATCCTGCGGAAGGGGGCCGTGTCCGCCAAGGCGGGTGAGCAGCTGCTCATCCCCATCAATATGCGGGACGGGAGCCTGCTCTGCGTGGGCAAGGGTAACGAGGATTGGAACTGCTCCGCCCCCCACGGCGCCGGGCGGCTCATGAGCCGGGCGGATGCCAAGCAATCCTTCACGGTGTCTGAATTCAAAAAGCAGATGGCAGAGGTCTACACCACCTCGGTGAGCAGGGCCACCCTGGATGAGTGCCCCATGGCCTACAAGGGGATGCAGGATATTCTGGACAACATCGGTCCCACGGCGGAGGTGAGGAAGATCATCCGCCCCATCTACAACTTCAAGGCCGGGGATGAGGATTAAAAAACGGAGAGAAATACCATGGTGAGAGATGGACTTGTGTTCAAAGATGAGGATGGTCAGGTCATATTCAACCAGTACAGCTTCTGCGAACTGGTGAAGCATCTGCTGGTGGAGCTGGTGGGGATCTCCTATGCGGAAGCCTCCCAGACAGTGGAACGCTCACCGCTGGCAGCGCCAGTGGCCGATGCCTTGGGAGTGGCGGTATTCAGCCATGACCTGCCTTATTACTGGGCTATGTCTTTCTACTATGGGAACGGTTACTGGTGGGAAAAGGGCATTCCGGCGCAGCCAGAGGATATGGATGCCTATGAAGCCTTGGAAAAGAAAATTATGGAGAAATACGACTTAAAGGAGCCGTTTATCTGGGATTAGCGGTGAGAAATCATACGCATACTTTGGGCACGACTGTACCCTGGAACGACTTTGACATAACAGAAAAGGAGAAAAACTTATGGGACTTGACATTTACGCCGGAACATTGACCCGGTACTATTCTCACAACTGGAAGACCGTCGTCCAGCAGTGGGCGGAGGAAAATGGATATACCTTCAACCGCATCACACCGGATGGAGAACCTGCCGACAACGAGGAGGAACTGTCCCCGGCTGAGGTCCAGGCGGCGGTAGAGAACTGGCGGGATCAGATCCTGGCCGCCATTTCCCAGCCGGATCAGCCGCCCTGCACTCCCTGGCCGGAGGATAATGAGAAGCCCTATTACACCGACAAGCCGGATTGGGACGCCTTCGGCGCTATGCTTCTGGTGGCCGCCTGCCATACATACGGGAAAACAGTACCGCCCACAGTGGAGAAGGACTGGGACTTCTGGGAACATCCCCTGATTGCCCGCCTTGCAACGGATGAGGAGCGGGTGTGGTCCCTGTTCCGTGGGGCTACCTGGTGGTTACCTCTGGTGGATTCCTTCTTATTTCAGGCGCCTCTGCCCACCGATAATCAGGCGATGATCGCCACCCTGGGTGGGCTGCGGAAGGAGTTGGAGAAGCTGAACCAGCTGGCGTGGCAGGCCGATGAGGCCACCATCCTCAGCTGGACCGAAACCGAGGGCTACCCCGTGGACGGCGCTGTGGGCCCGGATGGGCAGTACAGCAAAGCCGACATTCCGGAGCACACCCAGTATGATACCCAATCTCTTGCCAAGTTCGCCTTCTCCATGCTCTGGCGGGCTATGCGGTTTGCCGAAGAACAGCAGGTACCCATTTTGCTGGATTACTAAGGAGGAAGTGTATGGGATACGATGTGAGCTTTCACCCGATTTCGCCGGAAGAAATGCAGGAATGGTATTTTACCCCGCTTTCCTGGGTCCAGCAGGGACAGGAAGAAAAGGTTCTGGCCCTTGCCACACAGCACGGAATGGAGGACTTCTACGCGAAAAAATATCTGGACACTCTGCGAGTCGGGGCGGAGACAGAGCCTGACGAGTTATTTGATAATTTTACATTGCGGTGATCCAAGGCTTCTTCCGGGACTACTACTACACCCGTGGAAGCGCCTTTTCCTTTCTGGCGGAGGAGAAGCCGGAATATGCCCAGTATTTTACCCCGTGGGCACAGGTGGTGCCCACTGCCTTACCCAACCCGGCAAAGAACCAGATCATTGAAAACTACTGCTCCGGCGTGTACCTGTCTCCAAATCAGGTTTTGCAGATTCTCCGGGATCTGGAGCAGGACCCAAAGGTACTGGAAGATCTGGAGAAACATTGGAGCGATGGGCAGTTTGCTGTTCTGAAAAAGGCTCTTACTGCTGCGGCTGAACTGGGCACTGGTCTGCTGGAAGCCACCGAAGTAGTGGAACCGAATCCCCTTCACCCGAACGAAAGCACATGTTACTCCAACCTGTTCCACTGCGACCGGGACGGGGTGTATCTCTACATAGACACGGTTAGCGGTCAATTAGCGGATGCGACCAGAAACAGCGAGGTACAGACATAAGCAGTGGGGAGGGGGATAGCTGTGGAACAAAAACGCCCAGCAGATATATTTCAAGAGCTTCTGGACTACCTATGGAACAGCTTGGGGTTGGAGGAAAAGGGCTGGAAGCGTCTGAAAAAGGGCGACTTCAAAAAGAAAATGAA
>OWJB01001333.1_pt1 | contig 11131 bp, 5 predicted proteins | sample 1732861 | NCBI WGS metagenome assembly OWJB01 (sample SAMN05065762, study PRJEB22554) | human gut metagenome | biome: ENVO:2100002; feature: ENVO:00000062; material: ENVO:00002003 | host: Homo sapiens | place: USA
GTTCAGGATATTTATGCTTCATAGACTCAATATAACCTGAAATTTCGTATTCCATCCCTTTCATCACTCCGGCACGTATAGCCGTTTCGGTGTCCCGTCCCATCGGGAGTTTGCGCCCATTGGTGTCCACCAGAGGCAAACGCCCCGTAAACTGATGAAGTGCTTTAAAACGCATCTGCATACCGGGAGAAATATTACCACCATGATACTGACCTTTTGAGTCGATAAATTCATAAGTGATGCAAGTTCCGGCATCAATAACCAACACATCCCGATGAGGGAATTGCTCATTAGCACCAACTGCGGCAGCCATACGATCGTACCCCAATGTTTCAGGAGTTTCGTACAGATTGACAACCGGAAGCGGAGTCTGATGATTGAGCCACAACAATGGGAACGGCAAAGCTGCCAAATCGGCTAGTATCCGTTCGCTTAAATCTATGACAGTAGCCACAATCCCCTGCTCAACCGGATACTTGGAACAAAGTGCTTTCAAACAATCCAGCGACTGATTGGATTCGGTTAATACCTCCACCATCTCTCCGCCATTGAAGAGAGCCACCTTTGCCATCGTATTTCCTATGTCGATAATTAAATTCAATGCATTTTCATCTTTAGCGAGCGCAAAGGTAAGGCAAAAAAAGAGAAATTGAAGCATCGAGAGAGAATTATCTTTATTTTTCCATTCACAGAACACAGAAAAAGTGTGTTGAGCGAACTATATTTATATAGATTATTAATATTTATTATTTATATATGCTCGTTAGGGTGTCCGCCCTCTTTTTTCCAGGCGTTATAACCGCATAAGTAACAGCCCATTACACAACCATCAGGGGTGTCCACTAGGGTGTCCGGTATTTCGCAAAGATTTGACGCCCGAACAGAGGCTCTATTTCACCTAAACAGAGCCTCTGTTTACCCCAATTAGAGCCTCTGTTCTGATAAAATAGAGGCTCCGTTTTCCCGAATCCAACTATTCTTTCTATATTTGCCACCGAAATAAAACGAACCAGCTAATGAAACGGTTTTTCTCATACATCATCCTCTCTTTCTTCCTGTTGCTTCTGCCCACCGGACAAGCATCTGCCAACAACAACGACTCCATCCGTTTGAGCCTGTTGACTTGTGCCCCCGGAGAGGAAATATATTCCCTATTCGGACACACTGCCATCCGTTACGAAAATCCTTCACAAGGGATTGACGTTGTATTCAACTACGGATTGTTCAGTTTCAACACTCCCAACTTCATCTTCCGCTTCTCGCTCGGAGAAACAGACTACCAACTGGGAGCAACGGATTATGAACGTTTTGCAGCTGAATACGCATTTTTCGGACGCAGCGTATGGCAGCAAACGCTGAATCTGACCGATGAAGAAAAGACAGAACTAATCCGGTTATTACAAGAAAATTATCGTCCGGAAAACCGGGTGTACCGTTATAATTTCTTTTACGATAATTGTGCTACCCGCCCCCGGGACAAGATAGAAGAAAGCATTGCAGGAAAAGTGATTTATCCCGCAGAACCGCAGGATGGCTCCCTCACTTTCCGCGACATTGTACATCAGTATTGCAAAGGACATCCGTGGGCACGTTTCGGCATTGACCTCTGTATCGGAAGTGAAGCCGACCAGCCCATCACACAACGTCAGATGATGTTTGCCCCTTTCTACCTGATGGATGCTTTCGACGGAGCACAAATCAAAAGCGATTCTATCCAGCGTCCACTCATAACGGCCAACGAGCTGGTAGTCGATGCCACTCCCGAACCGGATGAAAGCGGCTGGATGCCTACTCCGCTTCAATGCTCCTTACTCTTATTTATATTGACAACCGCCGCCACCATCTATGGAATCCGCCGGAGAACCGGATTATGGGGAATCGACCTCTTCCTTTTTGGTATAGCAGGTATGGTGGGATGTGTCCTTGCATTTCTCGCACTCTTCTCCCAACACCCGGCAGTCAGCTCCAATTTCCTATTATTGGTATTCCATCCGGGACAACTTCTTTTCTTGCCATACATTATATATTGTGTCCGAAAAGGGAAGAAATGTTGGTATTTAACCCTGAATCTGGTGGTTTTAACACTTTTTATAGTGCTTTTTCCTGTAATTCCGCAAAGATTTGACTTTGCTGTTGTACCTTTGGCACTCGTTTTGCTGATACGTTCAGCGAGCAATCTGATTGTGACATCTAAAAAGAAATAATGAAAGGACTACTAACTTCCCTCATCACCGTACTGACTTTCACCGGGCTACAAGCCCAGTCACTGCCTGCCGCCCCTAAATTAGTGGTAGGGCTGACGATTGACCAATTACGTACGGACTATCTGGAAGCATTTTCGTCACTCTACGGTGAGAAAGGCTTCAAACGTCTTTGGAAAGAGGGAAGAGTGTTCCATAACGCCGAATATACCTTCTGCGGTATAGACCGCGCTTCTGCCATAGCGGCTATTTATAGCGGTACGACGCCTTCCATGAACGGAATTATTTCTCAACGCTGGATGGATGCCTCTACCCTTCGCCCCGTCAACAGCACAGACGACACGGCATTTATGGGGTATTACACCGACCAGACTGTCGCCCCCACCAAACTACTGACTTCAACCATTGCCGACGAGCTTAAAATAGCGACACAAGGCAAAGGACTCGTATATGCCATTGCACCTGATTGCGATGCCGCACTTTTTGCAGCCGGACATGCCGGAAATGCAGCTTTCTGGCTCAATCCCAACACCGGAAAATGGAGTGGAACCACCTATTATGGAGAGTTTCCGTGGTGGGCAAGCCAATATAACGACCGTCAAGCGATCGATTTCCGCATTGCCGGCATGACATGGGAACCTATATTTCCCCGGGGCATGTACACTTTCCTGCCAGATTGGCGGGATATGCTCTTCAAATATAAATTTGATGATGACCGCAATAATAAATACCGCCGCTTCATCACCAGCCCTTTTGTAAACGATGAAGTGAATGCGCTTGCCGAAGAAGCATTAAACAAAAGTTCGATCGGCATGGATGACATTACTGACTTATTGGCACTCACTTACTATGCCGGAAACTATGCGCACAAATCCGTACAGGAATGTGCCATGGAAATACAAGACACCTACGTGCGTCTTGACCGTAGCATTGCCGACCTGCTCGAAGTGCTGGATAAGAAAGTAGGACTACAAAACGTACTTATTTTCGTCACTTCCACCGGATATACAGACAGCGAATCGCCTGATTCGGGATTGTACAAGATTCCCGGCGGAGAGTTTTACCTCAACCGTTGTGCGGCTCTATTAAACATGTACCTGATGGCTACGTATGGCGAAGGAAAGTATGTGGAAGCTCACCATAACCAGCAGATTTATCTGAACCATAAGTTATTGGAAAAGAAAGAACTGAATCTGGCAGAGATCCAACAAAAGTCAGCAGAATTCCTGATGCAGTTCAGCGGAGTGAACGAAGCCTATTCGGCTAACCGGCTATTGCTGGGTTCATGGACTCCGGAAATCCACAAAATACGTAACGGCTACCACCGCAAACGTTCGGGTGACCTCATAATCGACGTCCTCCCCGGATGGACGATCGTCAACGAGAACGGCGGAGACAATAAAGTGGTACGTCATTCCTATATTCCCTCACCGCTGATTTTCATGGGACATTCCGTGAAACCGGCCATTATCCAGACACCTGTAACCATTGACCATATTGCGCCTACACTGGCACATTTCATGCGCATCCGGGCTCCCAATGCCTGTACTTCTGCTCCTATTACCGACCTGCGGTAAAAATTCACTCACAAAAACAGGGAGCAAAACATAAATAAATCAGCATTTTAATGTAACTTTGCGGAGGTTTCTTGATATAAAGATTCCCCAACGCGGATGAACGCAGATTTACGCGGATAAAAAAAAATCCAGTTTAATCTTTCCTTTAATCTGCGTAAATCTGCGTTCATCCGCGTTGAAATTGAAATAAATAATAAACTAAATAATATAACATGGGATTTAATGAATTTTTAAGCTCGATTTTCGGAAACAAATCCACACGAGACATGAAAGAAATCAAGCCCTGGGTGGAAAAGATCAAAGCTGCTTACCCGGAGATTGAAAAACTAGACAACGACGCCCTCCGTGCCAAAACGGAAGAACTCAAAAAATATATCCATGAATCGGCTACTGCCGAACGTGCGAAAGTGGAAGAGTTGAAGGCAAGCATTGAAACGCTCGAACTGGAAGACCGCGAAGAAGTCTTTACACAAATCGACAAGATAGAAAAAGAAATTCTGGAAAAATATGAAAAAGCACTGGACGAAGTACTGCCTGTTGCTTTTTCTATCGTAAAGGCTACTGCCAAGCGTTTTACAGAAAATGAAGAAATCGTTGTAACTGCTACTGACTTCGACCGTCAACTGGCTGCTACAAAAGATTTTGTACGCATCGAAGGCGATAAAGCTATCTACCAGAATCACTGGATAGCCGGTGGTAACGATACTGTATGGAACATGGTTCACTACGATGTACAGCTCTTCGGTGGTGTCGTTCTGCACAAAGGTAAGATTGCGGAAATGGCAACCGGTGAAGGTAAAACATTGGTGGCTACACTCCCGGTATTCCTCAACGCATTGACCGGAAACGGCGTACACGTAGTTACCGTGAATGATTACCTCGCCAAACGTGACTCCGAATGGATGGGTCCTCTTTATATGTTCCACGGTTTGAGCGTAGATTGTATCGACCGTCATCAGCCGAACTCCGACGCACGTCGTCAGGCATATCTGGCAGATATCACTTTCGGTACAAACAATGAATTCGGTTTCGACTACCTGCGTGACAACATGGCTATCAGCCCGAAAGACCTTGTACAACGTCAGCACAATTATGCCATCGTCGATGAGGTCGACTCGGTATTGATTGACGACGCACGTACTCCGTTGATTATCTCCGGTCCTGTACCCAAAGGCGATGACCAGTTGTTCGAGCAACTCCGTCCGCTAGTGGAACGTCTGGTAGAAGCACAAAAGGTACTGGCTACCAAATATCTTTCCGAAGCAAAAAAACTGATCGCATCCAACGATAAGAAAGAGGTGGAAGAAGGATTCCTCGCTCTATACCGCAGTCATAAAGCATTGCCGAAAAACAAACCGTTGATTAAGTTCCTTAGTGAACAGGGAATCAAGGCAGGTATGCTCAAGACGGAAGAGATCTACATGGAACAGAACAACAAGCGTATGCATGAAGTGACTGATCCGCTGTACTTCGTAATCGACGAAAAACTGAATAGCGTAGACCTGACAGATAAGGGTGTAGACCTGATTACCGGTAACTCTGAAGACCCGACATTGTTCGTGCTTCCGGACATCGCCGGACAACTTTCGGAATTGGAAAACCTGAATCTGACCAACGAGCAACTGCTTGAAAAGAAGGATGAGTTGTTGACTAACTATGCCATCAAATCGGAACGTGTACACACCATCAACCAGCTGTTGAAGGCATACACAATGTTCGAAAAAGACGATGAATACGTAGTAATCGACGGTCAGGTGAAGATTGTAGACGAGCAGACCGGTCGTATTATGGAAGGTCGCCGTTACTCTGACGGATTGCACCAGGCTATCGAAGCTAAGGAACGTGTGAAAGTGGAAGCTGCTACACAGACCTTCGCTACCATTACTTTGCAGAACTACTTCCGTATGTATCACAAACTATCCGGTATGACCGGTACTGCTGAAACGGAAGCAGGTGAACTTTGGGACATCTATAAATTGGACGTAGTCGTTATCCCGACCAACCGTCCGATTGCCCGTAAGGATATGAACGACCGCGTTTACAAGACAAAACGCGAAAAGTATAAAGCTGTTATCGAAGAAATTGAGAAACTGGTTCAGGCAGGACGCCCGGTACTGGTAGGTACTACTTCGGTAGAAATCTCCGAAATGTTGAGCAAGATGCTTGCCATGCGTAAAATTGAGCATAAAGTACTGAATGCTAAACTGCACCAGAAAGAAGCAGACATCGTTGCAACTGCCGGTTTAAGCGGAACAGTAACTATTGCTACCAATATGGCAGGTCGTGGTACCGACATCAAACTAAGTCCGGAAGTAAAAGCTGCGGGCGGTTTGGCAATCATCGGTACGGAACGTCACGAATCCCGTCGTGTAGACCGCCAGTTGCGTGGTCGTGCAGGACGTCAGGGCGACCCGGGTTCTTCTGTATTCTTCGTGTCATTGGAAGACGACCTAATGCGTCTGTTCTCTTCCGACCGTATTGCCAGTGTAATGGACAAGCTCGGTTTCCAGGAAGGCGAAATGATCGAACACAAGATGATTTCCAACTCCATCGAACGCGCACAGAAGAAAGTGGAAGAAAACAACTTCGGTATTCGTAAACGTCTGTTGGAATATGACGACGTAATGAACAAGCAACGTACGGTGGTTTATACGAAACGTCGTCACGCTCTGATGGGTGAACGTATCGGCATGGATATCGTGAACATGATTTGGGACCGTTGCGCCAACGCTATCGAGAACAATGATTATGAAGGTTGCCAGATGGAATTGCTTCAGACATTAGCCATGGAAACTCCGTTCACTGAAGAAGAATTCCGTAACGAGAAGAAAGATAAGTTGGCCGAAAAGACTTTCAACATTGCTATGGAGAATTTCAAACGCAAAACCGAACGTCTGGCACAGATCGCTAACCCGGTTATCAAACAGGTATATGAAAACCAGGGACACATGTACGAAAACATCCTGATTCCTATTACAGACGGTAAACGGATGTACAATATCTCTTGTAACCTGAAAGCGGCTTACGAATCGGAATCTAAAGAAGTGGTGAAATCGTTCGAGAAATCAATCTTGCTCCACGTAATCGACGAAGCTTGGAAAGAAAACTTGCGTGAACTGGACGAACTGAAACATTCTGTACAGAATGCAAGCTACGAACAGAAAGACCCGCTATTGATCTATAAACTGGAATCTGTGACTTTGTTTGACGCTATGGTGAACAAAATCAATAACCAGACGATATCTATCTTGATGCGTGGACAAATTCCTGTACAGGAAGCTCCGGACGAATCAGCTGCACGTCGTGTAGAAGTGCGTCAGGCTGCTCCTGAACAACGTCAGGATATGAGCAAATATCGTGAAAACAAAGAAAACTTGAGCGATCCGAACCAGCAGGCTGCTGCAAGTCAGGATACTCGTGAACAGCAGAAACGTGAACCGATTCGTGCAGAGAAGACAGTAGGTCGCAATGATCCTTGTCCATGCGGAAGCGGCAAAAAGTATAAAAACTGCCACGGAAAGAACCTTTGATTAATTAATAATTAAAAATTATAAATTAAAGGTTGGAAATTGTAGGGTAATATGCTTTATGGCATAGTCTCTCTATATTCAACTTATAAAAGAAAGTCTCAAACGGTTAAAAACTGTTTGAGACTTTCTTTTATTCTTCCAAAGTTGTACTTTTGTTCAAATTACTAAATAGAACAAAACTATGGCAAAATCTTATTCACTGGTTTTCATCGTTTTATTCCTGCTGACTCTGGGTAGCTGTCAGAGTCTGGAACAGATTCCCATTGATTATCTGCAACCTGCCGACTTGAGCTTTCCTCCGCAACTCCGGAAAGTAGCTATTGTGAATAACACCAGCGACGCCCCGGATAATAAACTGATAACAGAGACTGAAAAAATTAAAGAAGGTACACCATTGATAAGTCGTGCAACCGCTTATGCCAATGGAGATCCTAAGACAGCCACTGAATCACTGGCAGAAGAAATTGCACAGCAGAACTACTTCGATGAAGTGGTTATCTGTGATTCTGCCTTACGCGCCAATGATAAACTGGGCCGCGAAAGTACATTGAGCCAGGAGGAAGTGCGTCAACTGGCTTCTAACCTGGGAGTAGACTTTATTATTGCGCTGGAAAACCTGCAACTCAAAGCAACAAAGACTGTCCGTTATCTGGATGAGTTCAACTGCTTTCAAGGAGCGGTAGACGTGAAAGTTTATCCCACGGTGAAAGTTTATCTTCCCGAACGTAGCAGACCGATGACTACGCTCCATCCTAATGATAGCATTTTTTGGGAGGAGTTTGGAGGTACAGCCATAGAAGCCGCCACTCGCATGATTCCCGACAAGCAGATGCTGGAAGAAGCGGCAGCATTCGCAGGAACGGTTCCGGTGAAACACCTTGTACCCATCTGGAAAAAAGGAACACGGTATCTTTATACTGGTGGTTCGGTTCCTATGCGTGACGCTGCCATTTATGTACGCGAAAATTCATGGGACGACGCATACGAACTTTGGCGTCAGGCTTTCGAAGGTACCAAGAACCAAAAGAAAAAAATGCGGGCAGCTCTCAACATCGCTGTTTACTACGAAATGAAAGATAGTTTGGCTAAAGCGGAAGAATGGGCAGAAAAGGCCCAACAACTAGCTAAGAAAATAGATAAAAAGAACATCACAGATAGCCCTCAAGCTACCATTGATGATGTGCCGAATTATTATCTTACGACCTTGTATTTAGCTGAACTGAAGGAAAGAAATGCTCAATTACCCAAGTTAAAATTGCAAATGAGCCGATTTAATGATGATTTTTAAGGAAATTGTGTATCAAATCTTATTTTTTTTATACCTTTGAACTTATAAAAAGAAGGAACCCATGAAATTGAGCCAACAATCATTATCTATTATCGAATCGGCTATCCAAAAGGCAGTCGCTAAATATGCATGTAGCTGTGAACAAACAGTCGTAACCGATATCCATCTCCAACCGGATCAGGCATCGGGACAACTTAATATTTACAACGATGATGATGAAGAACTGGCAAACATCATGATCGAAGAATGGACTACTTATGAAGGGGATGATTTCCTTGAAAACGTGGAACCTTCTCTTCGCAACATTCTTTGCAGAATGAAGGATGCCGGAGATTTCGACAAAGTGACTATTCTGAAACCTTATTCTTTCGTTTTGGTAGATGAAGAGAAAGAAACCGTAGCAGAATTGCTGTTGATTGACGACGATACCATACTGGTGAATGATGAATTGCTGAAAGGGTTGGATAAGGAGTTGGATGACTTCTTAAAGGATTTGTTGGAAAAATAAAGAAGAATTGTTGGAGAAATAAGATACCGTTCTTTTTTAAATAGAGATCGTTCAAGATCCATATAAAAAGATAATCGGAAGCAATCAGGATATGTCCTTTATTGCTTCCGATTATTTTATATATATTCCCTATTGATTATTTGTTGTATTTGATTGAGATATTAGCAAGTCTAAGCGGCATGAAGCTGGATACCCCTGCCGGAAGTCTGACCGGTCGCAATCTGATGCAAATATTATCACGGTTCAATAAGGCATCCGGCAACTTAAAGTCATAGACTTTATAACCCGGAATGTTCTTCTCCGTCTGTCCGCCTGCAGCCGTTCTATCAAACTGTCCCAGAATGGTAAACTCTGAATTATCTACTTTAATCCATTCACCGTTCATCGAATAAGCATATTCGACCACTGCGACAGGACCTCCTCCCCAACTTGCATTCATTTCAACCTGAAGAGACAGGGATGTAGAAATACCTACTGTCGATACTTTATCTACGTAGAAATATGAACTTGTAGACCAAGGTTTACTATTGAAGGCACCTCCTCGCATACGGCCATAGTATCCGTCGGTCGTGTTAAGGTTAAGATCTCCTCTGAAATCATCTTGGAATCCCAGTATATAGTCTGCATAAGTTTGCTGGAAATGTTTATTTCCGTCTTTGCTAAGAAGAGCATTCGTCTGCGATGCCTCGCCACCCGTAGGATGGTAATCCGTAAAAGTAGAAGAGCCTATTTCTTTCCAATCGGGTACATTACAATCCCATTCTACAAGCACAGAAGTGATCTCGTTTATATCACTGATGTTAATATCTTCTCTGTTAAGCGGAAGAATACATAACCGGCTTTCAGAGATGTCGAAATTTGTAAGTTTCACTTTCGCCACCATTCCTGTTATGCTTCCCGAACCTTTAGGAAGTGTTTCGTGAGCATAAGGAGCTTCAAACGCAGTAAGCATATATGTATTAGAACCGTTTTTATCTCTTATACAGGTCGGATAGTATCTGTAATATGCAGGGAACTTTTCTACCCAATAGTTTTTATTAATCTTACGATCGGCAGCTCCCGGGTCAGTAGTCTTGAAATTAGTGAATGCACCTACCGGAGATGCAATCTCGACATCTTTCAGGGTCACAAGACTAAATACCATATTATCCGTAAGTTCAGCAATCGTTCTTTCAGGAATTGTGAAGGTAGAAAGTTCCGAGCTGATTACGTGGGCAGCAGTGATACCGCTAATCAGTCTATAAGTAAAGCTACCCTCTGATTCTTCTCTTATCGTTCCATCTTTCAGACACAATGACACTTTGGCAAATTGTGCAAACGTAATTAAAGATTCGGACTCAAACACAACTGTCTCTCCTGCCTCATTCTGAATGACATAGCGATTGCTCGGGAAGTTCTTCGAAGTGCCATTGGCTACGATGGTTCCTTCAACATATACATTGTTAGTAATTCCACCGACAGCATAACCATGTACAGTTGGATAACTGACAAGTTCCGCATTCGCATATTCAGAATATGCTTGCGAGAGATTAATGGTAGCCGTGACCTTACGCTGGTACTGATCGTCATAACTCAACACAATACTTCCTGTACGGGGTGATTGCGAATTTGTTTCCGTATTAAAATAAAGTTTTCCATCACTTATCCTATACTCCTGCACCCAGTTCACCGTTGGCGTAATAACGATATCCGTTTCGGGCACATTGGTAGAGATTTCCATTTCATATTCACCTCCTTTAGTAAACAGCTCCATCTTATCACTGGCAGGAACAATAAATGGATAACGGGATAATTGTTTTATCTTGATTACATCCGCAGTCTTACCATCTTTCGTAAACACACGAATATCACAGAAACGTTCGGAATCACTGATATTCTCATCATAAGTCACAGTGAAATAAGTTCTTGATGACTGGGCTCCACGTATATCCGTAGAGAACCAGGTTGATTCCGCAAAATCAATTCGCCACTCGGTATTGGACTTCACCTCCACCTGAACCGGATCACCTTCCGCCTGAAGAATAATC
>OWJB01001344.1_pt1 | contig 11053 bp, 7 predicted proteins | sample 1732861 | NCBI WGS metagenome assembly OWJB01 (sample SAMN05065762, study PRJEB22554) | human gut metagenome | biome: ENVO:2100002; feature: ENVO:00000062; material: ENVO:00002003 | host: Homo sapiens | place: USA
GAGATTACTACGCGTCTCGTGGGCTCGGAGATGTGTATAAGAGACAGCTATATCCATTTATAAAGCACTTTCACTACTTGTAAAGTTGCTCATATTCATCATATGTCATTCCGAGCCACGCCTGTCTTTGCTCGTCAGAAACATCTGGCCATATGGTACGATAATATTCGCGCCATGATATTTCCCCATTTTCAGCTTTTTTCTGTAAATCTAACTGTTCCTGCAATTTTTGCGCTTCTTCTGATGCAAAATACTCGTTTTTATACCGATCTCTCTCCGCCGCATAATCAACGGCCTTGCAGTTCTTCACCCCATTATTGGTTGGATCAACCACGTACCAGATTTCTCCGATCTGTACCAAGCACCGCTCTTTACTGCGATTGTATCCCGCATCCGCATCATAGATATTTCCATGGTATGCTGCCCCGACTCTTTCAAAAGCTTTCTGGTATCTGGTATATTCATCTGCATGGATCCAGTCAAAACTATGAAGAAATTCCTGCAAAAGTGGATATGCCTCATCCATGTAATTGTTGTATGGTGTCTTATATTCTCCATGCGCATTTAAAATACTCTGTTCCCCTTCTTGCGGAGAATTGTACCATTCTTTTAAGTAATATTCCGGATCCGTAATTTCTGGATGCTGATCACTGAAAATAAAACCGCCGCCCATTACATCCGTTAAATCAGCTCCCGGTAAACATACAGTACCGGCACTGACTTCTGCTGCCACTTCTGAAGTTCCTGCGTATACTGACATATTCATAAACATCGCTGCGGTCAAAGCCGCACACAAAATGGTTAGTCTTTTCATAAAGCTTCTCCCCTCCTTCTCTGCTCTATAATCACTGTATACGATCCATGATGATATGTAAACTACCTACCTGATTCAAAAGCCCTTTTGAACAAAAATCATGACTATCGAACATCAATTATAGAAATTTCTTTCTCTTCCCATGCTGCGGAATATGAATATCTCAATCTGTTTGAATAAAAAAACAGGCCACCAAACGATAGCCTGTTTCTCCCATAGCCTAATTTACATGCACCATGCTCTTTAAATACTCAGCGAGCATATATAATGGAACATTAATAAGCCAGTCTTCTTTTTTATAATTTGCCATGCTGCTTCGAACCGCCATGTCCGGCTGATATTTATCACAAAAAGCTTTCAGGCTCTTTGCACGAAGATTTTGTTCCGCTTTTACTTCAATCGGGATACAATCAAGATCTCCCTGCAGCATGAAATCAATTTCACCCGTTGAACGTTCTGTCGCAAAATAATAAAGTGGATATCCAGCTGCATGCAACTCCTGCGCGACATACTGCTCTGTGAGCGCCCCTTTGAACTCTTCAAAAATACGGCTGCCGTCAAGCAACAATCTGGCCGATAAACCGGCCTTCGCTGTTAATAATCCCACATCAAACATGAACATCTTGAAACTGTTCATCTCCATATATGCAATAAGTGGAATATCCGGCTTTGATACCCTGTAGCTTCTCAAAATCAATCCTGCATCTTCGAGCCATTGTATTGCCAGTTCAAAATCTTTAGCCCGTGCTCCTTCACGCAGCGCACCATACATGAACTTTCGGTTTTCCTTCGCCAGTTGGGACGGAATGGAATTCCAGACCATCATAATACGCGGAACAACCTCTTTGGGAGCATGCTTGCTGAAATCTTCCTCATAGTACGTGAGAAGATTGTTCTGGATCTCACGAACTTCATACAGATCATCGGAATCAATATAAGTCTGTACCACCTCTGGCATTCCGCCCACATAGTAATACTTCTTTAATAGATCCACGTATTTTCCTGCATATGCATTGATCAGCTCATAGTCCTGGGTCTTTAGTGTTTCATACAGCCCATTTTCACCAACCGCCAAAAGAAATTCACTAAAACTCATTGGACAGAGTTTCAAAAAATCCACCTTTCCCACTGGAAAGGATGTTCCCTGATGCAATGCAACACCGAGCAATGAACCGGCTGCAATAATAGAATACTGTGGCGCGTTCTCATAAAAATACTTTAATGATGCCAGAGCCTTTGGCGCTTCCTGAATCTCGTCAAAAATAATCAGGGTATTCTCTGCCTGAAAACTTTTTCCGTATTCTATTTTAATTGCCGACAGAATCCTCTTTAAATCAAAATCCAGTTCAAATACGTCCTTCATCGCCTTATTATTATCAAAATTGATATAGACTGTATTTTCATAGAATCTGGCACCAAATTCCTTCATGATCCATGTTTTACCGACCTGTCTTGCCCCCTGTATGATCAAAGGCTTTCTATTCTTTTTTCTCATCCACCGTTCCAACTTAGTAAACAGTTCTCTTTCCATAAAAAACCTCCTCCAAAACGCATATGTTTCCTACCGCCGTTTTAATTATAACATTTTTTCGGCTGTAATTCTAATTATTTTGACATTTTTTCGGACATTATTTTATAAATCTTAATATTTTTTCGGATGTTAATCTGGAATATAAAACACTTTTTTCGGCGCTTCCAGTATTTCAATTATAATCAAGAAACGTTATTCATATTCCGCAGCATGGGAATTTTCCATACTGCATATTCTTTTGCTATCATACTATTCAGTTTTCAAGGTACACACCGCACCTGCGGAAACTAAACCGTATCCCTTTGACAGCATACGATTCTCTGCATTGTTATTGCTGCTCATCCTTATTCTTTTCTTTCTCTGTCAAGCCAACTTTTCTTACATAATCCCGCATCTTTTCTTCCCTGGCATCAACCCTCTTTTTTAGAATTTCATACAATTCAAAAAGTAATTTCCAATCTTCCTCAAATTCTTCATCTTGCTTGTTTCCCGGCTTTTCCAACAGCAGCTCCCCCTGTGTATGGTCACTTATTTTTTAATGGCGGTGCCCTTAACAGGGCACCACCAAAATAATAAATACACCTGGTATATTTATTTTGTCTGAACTACTCCATTCACAACCCAGATACCATCTGCATTTAACTGATATCCGTCAATTTCACAATTTCTTTTCATGGCTCCTCTGGTTCCATCAGAGACTGGGTTAAAGTAATAACACATTCCGTCGATCCAGTACCATCCGGTTACCATACGTCCCTGTGTGCCATCCGATACCGGGTTCAAATAGTATCTGTTTCCATCGACATCTGTAAACCAGCCTGTCACCATATAACCGGATTCATCAAACCGGAACCAGTCATATTCCTGCTGATCTTTGGTTTTATCCGCATATGGATTATAAATTGCTGCCCATTCAGATGCATAAGTACGAGTATCATCGCAGAACGTCCATTTGTGCTGCTCTGTTTCTGTCCATGTTCCTCGCACAACATATTCCGGCAGACTGCTGGCAGCAGGTGTTGTTCCAGAAGTGGCTACTGTCTTTGAGCTGTGGCTTCCGCCACCGCCACCACCTCCACCGCCGCTGCTGGAGGATGATGAATAGGTTGTCTGGTCGGATACTGTAATTTTTAATGTCACAACGGTGCTGTCTGAACCAGTCGCATCCGTTCCGGTAATAACCGCCTGAATTGTTCCCGTATACGGACTTACACATGCCTTTTTGATCCACTCCAGACCAGCATCCTGAACTGGCCTGATCGTTCCATCGGCAGATACCTGCAACACAGACGAATTGGAAGAACTGTAAGTAATCGGTCGATTTTCCTGATATGTTGTTGCAATCACCTGTTTCTCCGGCATATCGCCAAATGTATAGGTTGGAGCGTTTCTTCTTCCGGTCATCGTGAGTACCAAATCCAGTGTTTCTGTTTCCGGCATCTCAATACATCTTGCAGCATAATTTAAAACCACCGTGGTTTCTCCCACCTTCTGACCGTCAACGGTTGTCGCAATCGCTTTGATCATCTTGGTTCCGGTATACGGCGCTACATGCTCAGCATCCTTAATCCACTGTGCATTTGGGTTCGGTGCCAGAAGACCGGTCTGGGAAATACTTGCCACATCCGTATCCGATACGGACCAGATCACCTCACGGTTATATGGCGTATGTAAAGCATCGGAATTGCAATCCGGCAATACGGTACAACTAAGCTGTACCGGCTCAAATCCAGTCCGCGTTTTCACTGCTGAATTAACATCACCCTCTTTAGTTGCTTGAAGATCAAATTTCACCTGCTTCTGGCCCATTCGAACACTTTCCGGGTGAATGGCGGTCTCATCCACAGTGACAAATTTCAACGTTACCTCGCAGTCTGCTGTCTGGTGTCCGTTCGTCGCATCCTCACTGGTAACGGTCACATGCTCTACTTGCGTTGCTGTTCCGGTAAGCTTCTCATAAGGATCCGCATCCCGCTTCTGATTATCTGCATTGATGACGTTCTGGATCCATGCCGGATTGTCAGCACCATTCGTATCATACTTTGCTTCCACTTTCAGCTCATGCTCAAAGCTTCCCTGCGGAGTGATCTTTAAATACTGTTTTGGATTCTCATCCTCCCAACGCACATTCTGGGTAAAACTCTGAGCCGGTCTGAGACTTGCCGCCAGGATCTGAGGTTCATCTGCAAAAATGGTTTCTGTCGGATTCTTCCGGTCTCCAGTGAGTTTTCTGGTAATGGTATAGGTAATATTGTTCTTGTTTAATTCCACTCCCTCAACGCGAAGCGTTGTCTCATCCACAATCTTAAAATCAACCGTAACGGTCACATTTCCGTAAACAGATTTATGATCCGGTGAGGTGTCTGCATTGGTTGAAGCTGTCAAAATTGCATTTTTGCTGGTTACCGTGGCCGGAATTGCGCTTAAGTAATTGTTATCCTGCTGCGCTTTTACCGCTTTATTTAGCAAGCCATTAATCCAACTACCAGCCATATTCGGTTTGATCTTTGCAGCCGTCTCCACATAACCTGCATCGGATGCATTTACTACAAGATCAGAATCGTCAATGCTCCAGCTGTGTGTTTTATCCGTACTTGCTCCGGTATCATTGTGTACAGCATTTACAGTAACCGGATTAACATTGATCGCGGAAAGATCATTTCCGGTATAAGTTGCAAGCTGATTGTTGTTGCCATCCAATACTACGGTCTGCACCGTCGGATTTTTCCGGTCCCCGGTCCGGGTCTGTACCACATGGAACGTCACATTAGCCGGATCCATGGAAAGTTTTGAGGTTGTTCTGATGTACTCTACATCCAGCTCTGTGCTATGCTCTGGCATTTCAAACGTATATCCTCCACCGGTCTGATACGTCATATCCTGCGGATTTCCGTCCTCATCCGTATAGGTTGGTGGCTTTACGCCACCAGGTTCATTTTCATCCGTTACCATCTGATAAATGCTTCCATTTGTATTCTTGGCTGCGGTCGTTACATGGACCGTTTCTCCCGGTCTGACAGCAGCAGAACTATCTTTATCGATGATCCGGTAAAAACTGTTGGCACCTCCCGGATATGCCGTAAAAGTAGCCACATCCTGATCAAATGTGCCATTGGAATTTGCTACATCTACACGGCTAACCGATAATAAATAGCCTTTCACCGGCTGCCCATACGTTCCCGGTGCATAATGATCAATGGAAAATGGCAGGCCATTCTCGTAATCAGCTACCGTAAAATCCCGGTCCAGCCTGGTGACTACAATATTGCGTATTCCGTCTTCCAGTTCTTCGTAGAAATATCTGCTGGCATCATAAGTTTCATTGGCCCCATTTTTCAAATAGTAATGAACTTCATTATCATTCCAGTATCCAATATGGGCCGCATCGGTAACCGTTGTATCCGATGATTTTCCACTTCCGACAATCGCCTTAGTCTTATTGGCCGCAGTCGTGAACCAGTACGCCAGGTTCTTCCCGGAGGTTGTGCCATATTTCATATCAACGGAATCTTTGCGGGTACCAATAAAGATGCCTTCTCTTGCTGTCCCTGCATTTGTCTTTCCGATTTCTCCAAACATGCGGGCAACAACAATTTCTCCGCCTTCATAATAACCGGTGATACCGCCTACCGTGTAGGCACCGTTTCCGCCAATTGTTCCGTCCACGGACACATTGTAAATGGACGTACCGCTGCTCATTGCTCCGACGATACCGCCTACATAATATCTTCCCAGGATATTATTTCCGGTCGCGGATACGCTGGTATCAACAATATAGGCGTTGCTCACTTCACCAGCAATACCGCCCGTTTTACTGGTGGCGCCGAGGTTCACTGTATTCACGGTTGCTGTTACATTTTCGATCGTAGTCCTGGAACCAGAATTGCTTCCGGAAATTTTTCCAGCCAGACCGCCTACTGCTGCATCAGAAGCATACCCACCAGACGATGTGTTGGCAGCCGCCGTTCCTTCAACTGTCACGTCCGTGATCACGGACTCTCCTTTTATCTGGCCGGCCAGAATACCAACATGGTTATATCCATATACACGGGCATCTTCGATGGCCAGCTTTTTTACAACAGCACCATCCAGGACTCCAAAAAGGCCAACATTCTGAAGATTTTTTGAAATATTTACAATTTTCAAGCCACTGATTGTATGACCATCTCCGTCAAAAGTACCCTTAAAACTGTTGGATACATTACCGGATAACTGTGCTGCATTCTGATACCAGCCGATTGGATTCCAGTTTCCATTGTTAATGGCAAAAGAAAGATCAATATCATCCATTAACCGATAATAGGCAGTATCATAATTACCTGTACCGGCTGCAATCGCCTGTGTCATGATCATCAGATCTTCCAGATCTTCAATCTGATACGGATTGTTCTCTGTTCCGTCTCCGGTAAGATCAAAATTCCCGTCGATCCAGTTATTCCAAAGATCACCTACGCTACTCGCCATAAGTGCCGGTGCATTTGTCCCCAACTGCTTTGCAATCTGTTCCTGATTTTTTTCATACCAGGAATACAGTGCGCTGTAATCTTCGTTGGTATCATCCTCCATAACACCGTAAAACCAGTCCCACAGAGTTTCTTCTTCCAAATATGTAAAAAACCACTCTGAAAATGCATCACTACCAATATCCTTCGGCCGACTCTCTTCAACCAGCTTTGTATTGAAGTCCTGATAATCTTCCGTGAGTTCCTGCAGTGGCATCGCAAGCGCGGTAGAAACATTGCAGGCACTGAACATCGCGGCAGTCAACACCGCAAACAGTCTTCGATATCTACGTTTTTTCATGTCAGTTCCTCCACCTCTTCATCCAGTACGGCCATGTTCTCTTCTGTTTCTGCATCTACCTCGGAAGATATTTTTTCATCTGGCTGCCCGTCTTTCTCCAGGATCTTCTGATAGGATTTAAACGCTTTATAATACAGCTTATCGTGTTCTACCGCCCAAGTAAAAAATGTGTCATCCTCTACATGCTCTGCCAGCATCTCCCATAAAAAATCTTCATTACAGTTTTTCTTAAACCATGCTGTAAATTCTTCCGTTCCGATTTCCGGCATATCCCCGGATTCCTCTTCTGGCGCTTTTGACGGTTCTTTCTGGAGTTCATCCGCCAGCTCCGTCTCATCCACTACCTTCTCCTCTTCGTTTTCTTCTGTGTCCTCGTCCTCCAACTCATCTTCTTTCGATTCCAGTTCCGCTGAGTCAGCATCCTCATTTTCTGATTCACCGCTCTCATCAGATTTTTCCGCTTCCTTTACCTCTTCCTCTGACTCTTCGGGTTCCGATTCTTCTGGATCAGATTCTTCCGTTCCTGCTTCTGCCTCATCCGTCTCCTCCAAACCCGCATCCTCCGACTCTTCATGGTTTTCATCATCTGCTTCTTCTGTCTGATCCATGTCCACCGGACTTTCCTCATCAACAACATCTTCCGAAGCAGCCTCCCCATTCAAAGCTATCTGACCGGCAACCTGATCAGCCAGCGCAGTTGCCGGAACAGAAGCGGTAAGTGCAGCTGCCATTAAGATCACAACGCCTCGTTTCCTCATTCAAATTCCTCCTACTAATTTTCTATGATCATCCCTGCGGTACCGCAAAGGCTGGTCTTACACCAATCGAAGTAGTTACCCTTAACTCTTCATCTGTACTGCCGCCATCCGGTTTCACTGCCTCTGGCCGAATCATTCCATTGACCAGATCCACGATATAGGCATACCCACTATTGGCATCTGCATTCCCCATAGGAGAACGCAGCCAATATCCATTGCAGAAATTATCGGTTACCACTTCCGGATTATCCGCATCCGTATCACCAAATTTCCAAAGATAATCTTTATACTTTAAGGCCTCTTCCACCGATAAACTAAAAAGTCTGGCTGTCAGTCTCTGATATCCAATACTATGCACAGTCAAATCCTGGTCGCTTAATTCACTGAACCGCCCCTTACCTGTGCTTCCGGTAAATGCACTGTCTACGCCAATATGGCAGTTAAAGCTCTGAAAAATTCTATTCTGATGCTTGCTCAGCCAATTATGTATCTTGGAATACTTATAATCACTTTCATCACCAAAATTTACTACCGGCCCCGGAAGAAATACCTGGCCCATAATGCCTTCTTTATCCGGTAAATAGGAATACTCACTCCCATAATTTGCCGGAATCACCTCATCACAAAGGAACAATGCCAGTTTCTGATGATTTTCGGATTTATCATAATAATTGGTATCTACACACCGAAATTCATAAGTTTTCTGATCGATCACTACTTTCTGTACATCTCCCACTGACCAATAGATTGGATCCGCGGTACCGGCATCCGGAGCACTGAGTACTACAGCCGGGCGAAGCAGCATATCATCCGTAGGTGTCACGAGACTTGTTGATCCATTCTCATGCACAACCACAAGTTGTCCATTTTCTACGGTTCTTGTAATGTAATCACCCTCTATCTGTCCTCGGTATGCAAGCACTTCTTCCTTTGACAGAATAGCTGCATACGCAAGTGCACCATCCGCATCAATCGGCAGCAGCGCCTGTCCTTTAATACTGAAACAGTCCGCAAATGTACCAACAAAATCCTGGTAGGGGTTAGAAAGCATATAATCAAGGGGGCCATAACCTCCAAATTCACTTGCCGGTATTCCTGTATCTGAAATGTAAAGATAGCCATTCTGGAAGTTTTCACTCACACAGACAAACTGCATCTGATATTCACTCCGGGATGGCCTATACGTTGCCGTGATCCGGTCCCCGCCATTTTGTTCCTCTGTACGCTTACCACATCGGTCACATGAGGAGTCACCATTTTCATCCACATGCCCCAGAGCCGGTAACGTTTTTACTTCTGTCTTACTGCAGATACTGCAAACATATTTCTCTGATCCTGATGACAGGCATGTTGCTTCTGTTCGCTTCTCCAGCTTCCAGTTATGGCTACAAGTTTCTCCAAATTTTTTATTTACGAGAAATACGTAAATTCTATATTCCGCTCCATCCAGCTGAATCGTATCCAGAAGATTTGCGCTGTACTCCACAGAAGTACTGTATAATTCCTTCAAAATTATCCCTGTTGCCGCACAGTCTTTTGCAATCACATAAACAGGAGTGGCAACCGTATTTTTTATCTGTGCAGACAGGCTTCGCAGACGATAAGAACATTTGGCGTTGCTTTCACAAATAATCTGGTCGTCCAGAATCTCCTCTGCTTCTTTGCCAACGATTGCCGCATCCGCTTTTTTAGCCCTTTCAAGATACATTTCAAAGCGTTCCCGTTCCGATGCCTCCGGATCGTCTACGTCCCCGACAGATCCTTCATCCGAATAAGTGATATAGATGATTTTTTCACCCGGTCCATATACATTTACCCGATATGGTGAGTCCTCATTTGCCAACCAGCGATGCCCATTTACAATCAGACTGTTCGCATATGGTATAACCAGCTCCTCACCCTCTAAAATCGTTCCACTACGCATTACAGATAACTGGATTTGTCTGCTCTCTTCATCTACAAAATAAACCTTCCAGGAAACCAGTTCCCTCGGATCAGCTTCCGCTGTTGCATTCTGTCCTGCAACCTCTAAAATATTTCCATATGCAGAAAGCTCAAATTCTATCGGCTGTTTTATCGTATAACCATAAGACAGGACCGGTTCCGACATAATCACGATTCCCAAAAGAAAAACCGCATAACGGCTAATTAATTTTCTTTTATTCATTGCAATTCTCCATCATTTCATCAATAAATTCTGTTTTCCCGGCAGCAATTAAAAAATGACATAATGAATTCTCTACCATACGGTCTTTTCTGCTTTTCTAACTGTCAAAGATCATCCCTTGTGATCTTTCTTCATGTCAGCTGCAGCAGTCGAAACCGTAAACTATAACAAGATAATTTACTCAATATCATCTCCAATTCCCGTCCCCATCAATGCCGATTCATCCGCTTCCAGTTCAATGCGATATTTTTTACAGAGGTTATTTATTTTCTTCTGCAGATCAGTTTGAACCGTTGCAATCATACTAACCAGATAGTTTTCTGAAATTGGAAGGCGCTGCATTCTTCCACCGCCAACACGATAGGTACAGCTCAGCGAAGATTCTGGATTTTTTGTACTGTTATCCAATATTTTAAGCTGCTGAAGCAGGTCAGCCACTTCCAAAAGAGCCTGTTCCTGCGCCGTGTCCTTCATTATTTTTGCCATAAATTTTCCTGCCTAAGTCTGCTGCCAGGCAGTCCACTCCCTCCCTTCTTATGCTTCCAGGAAATAAAAACCTGTCGCCCCAACGATCTGCCACCGGGCCTTCTCTGAATTGAATACCGGCTCTACAAAACATCCTGGTAAGACATCTGCTTTTGAAAGTGCACTCCGTGATATCAATACCGTTCCTGTCGTAAAAATGCAATGCTTCATCAGCGGCTCATCAATACTCTGTATCATTGAAATTACTTTTTGTATGCCTTTAGCATCCTCGCATATGATGGCCGCAAACGTAGATCCATTTCCTGTAGTCTCATGGATTACCGCACGCAGCGCCGTACAAAAGCCTCTAACCTTTGAATTTATATAATATGAATGATCTTTTTCGGTTACGATCCTCTCATTCGTATAAAAATTGACTGCAAAGATTACCAGACGAGTGGGCATAACACCTTCTTTCTTAAAATCAATAATTGCTGGCAACTCATCTATCTGTC
>OWJB01001356.1_pt1 | contig 11006 bp, 12 predicted proteins | sample 1732861 | NCBI WGS metagenome assembly OWJB01 (sample SAMN05065762, study PRJEB22554) | human gut metagenome | biome: ENVO:2100002; feature: ENVO:00000062; material: ENVO:00002003 | host: Homo sapiens | place: USA
TTCGTCGGCAGCGTCAGATGTGTATAAGAGACAGACATGATAGTGCTTTTTCTCACAGTAAATAAAAGATAAGCAGGTGATTTCTTTGCAATCTATATACGGAAATTATACGGCTACCTTGAAGGCCGTTCAATCATATCTTACGGAGCGCCTTGAAAAATACGGCCGGTCCGTATATGCGAGTAGAGGCGAAAGTGCGTATGAACATTTGGAAAGCCGTATTAAATCAGAAGAAAGTATGCGTGAGAAATGTCTGTGCAAGGGGCTGGAACCGACTGCCCTGTCGGCGTTGACGAAAATTCATGATGCTGTAGGGATGCGTGTTATTTGCCGTTTTGTTGAGGACGTTTATGATGTGGCGGCCTATATCGGCCAACTTGAGGGCTGTACCGTCGTTACAGCGAAGGATTACATCAAGGACGTTAAACCGAACGGCTATCGCAGCTACCATATAATCGTCGCCGTTGACATTACTGCAAATGAGGAGGCCCATATTATAGGCGGTACTTATTTTGCGGAAATCCAGTTACGGACTATTGCTATGGATACATGGGCAAGTTTGGAACATCAAATGAAATATAAGAAAAAAATTGACAATGCGGAAATGATCAGCCGGGAATTAAAGCGTTGTGCCGATGAACTCGCATCGTGTGACTTTTCTATGCAGACAATTCGTAACTTAATAAGAAGGCAGTAAGGAGAAAGGGCATATGAAAATTTTATTTGCTGAAGATGAAAAAGAATTATCCGCCGCCGTGGTTTCCGTCCTGAAGGCATCCGGTTATGAGACGGATGCCGTATATAACGGTGTTGATGCGGTTATGATGGCCGGCAGACACAGCTATGATTGTATGATTTTTGATATTATGATGCCGGGGCGGGACGGTATCACAGTGCTTAAAGAGGTTCGCGTGAGCGGTAACGTTACGCCTGTTATTATGCTTACGGCAAAGGGGGAGGTGGAAGACCGAATTGACGGCCTTGATGCGGGCGCGGATGATTATTTAGCCAAGCCCTTCGCGATGAAAGAGCTTTTGGCCCGTATTCGTTCCCTTACCAGGCGGGCGGGAAGCTTTACGCCGGACACTCTTTCGCTGGGCAATATTGAATTGAATACAGAAACGCAGGAACTGAAAGGGACCAGTACGATCCGTCTTTCCGCCAAAGAAGCCAAACTTTTAAAGTTTTTGCTGCTCAATCCCCGTAAAGAATTAACGGTTTCTGAAATTTTCCGGCGGGTCTGGTCCGACGGGGACGAGGAAAATGAAGCCATTGTCTGGGTATACATCTCGTATTTACGGCAAAAATTCGAGGCTGTACAAAGTTCGGTTGTCCTTACGGGCGAAGCAGGCGGCCCGTTTGCATTGAAAGCGTAAAAATGAGGTAACAGTATGCAGATGATACATCGCTTACGGCGAAATTTTATTCTTCTTGCATCGGCAGCCGTATTCCTGTTGGTTTTTATTGTCCTCTTGCTCGTCAATGTATCCAATTATGTACAGACAATGGATGATATTGACAGTGATTTGCACTACATTGCGTCACACGGCGGAGTGATCCCGGTGAAAACGGCGCCTGCAGAACGCGGTTGGTTCAGTACGGGCGAACGGGGAAGCAATACGGATGAATTTTCGTATCAGACACGGTTTTTCAGCGTTCTTGCCGACAAAGAGGGAAACATTAAAAATGTCAACACAAAAAATACAGCCTCCTTCAGTGATGCCGAAGCTGTAGAATATGCACGGACGTCAGTGTCTTCGGGGAACGCCGAAGGTATTTTTGAAAAAGATAAGGCTTTCTATGCCTATCTCATTACAACAGATGAAAAAGAAAACCGTCTGATTGTCATTATGGACTGTACGCGCGAATTTGCGTTTATTCACGCCTTATGGCGATTCTCCGGGATTCTCGGTATTTTTTGTATTATCGTTTACATTGCCGTTTTTGCCGTTTTGTCCAAGTGGGTGATGCGACCGTTCGTGGATAATATGGAAAGCCAAAAGCGCTTCATAACCAATGCGGGACATGAGCTGAAGACCCCGATTGCCATTATTTCGGCAAATGCGGAAGCCATTGAAATGATTAACGGAAAGAATCAATGGACGGAAAGTATTTTGAAGCAGGTGAAACGACAAACGGATTTGATCAATCGTCTGGTGGCCCTGTCCCGTATCGGCGAGTACGGCAGTGATGAAGCGCAGAAAAGAGAAGTCGACGTAACGGAGACGGTACGTACGGTGATTGATTCTTTTCGTCCCGTTGCGGAAGAGCAGCAAAAGAATATTCAGTCCACAGTGGATAAAAATATCAAGGTATTTGCAATACAGCGCAGTATTTATGAGTTGACGAATATACTGGTCGATAATGCCGTGAAGTACTGTGATGACAAGGGGACGATCTATATTTCTTTAAAGGCGAAGAAAAGAAGGAAAAAAAATTTCGCCCTTACTGTAGCCAATGATTTTACTGCCGGAAAAGGCGTGGACTACTCGCGCTTTTTTGAACGGTTTTACAGAGGCGATGAATCCCATAACAGTGAAAAATCGGGATTCGGCATAGGTTTGTCGATGGCGGAAGAATTTGCCCGTTCCATGAAAGGCGTTTTGACGGTTACCTGGCGGGACGGCGTTATTTTCTTTACGGTGACCGTATAATAAAAAAAAGCGGGAAATCCGAGGATTTCCTGCTTTTTGCTGTCGTATAAAGTATTTTATTTGGAATACAATTCGACGATAAGTGTTTCGTTAATTTCAAGGGGCAGTTCACTGCGTTCAGGCATGCGGGTCAATGTGCCTTCAAATCCGTCGAAATTCTTTTCAATGTACGGGAGGTCGAAGGTTTTCAATTCCTGAAATGACTTCTTGTACATTTCGTTGGTGCGGGACGCTTCTTTCAATGTAATCGTGCTGCCGGTTTTTACATGTGCGGACGGGATGTCTACGCGTTTGCCGTTGACCAAGATATGGCCGTGATTGACCATTTGGCGCGCCTGGCGGATAGAGCTTGCAAACCCGATACGGTATACGAGATTATCCAAACGGCATTCGAGCAGTTTGAGCATATTTTCGCCTGTAATGCCTTCCTGCTTCTTCGCTTTATCATAATAACGGACAAACTGACGTTCGAGCAGGTTGTAGTATGCCCGTAACTTCTGTTTCTCCAATAACTGTGTGCCGTATTCAGACATTTTTTTCTGTCTTTGCTCTTTCTTCACACGTTTTAATGCCTTAGGGTGTCCGTAGACGTTAACTCCGAACCGGCGACATTCTTTAAAACGTGCTTCTCTCCTTGTTGCCATTGTTCACATCACCTCATTAATAATTTATGTAGAATACAATTACAAATTTTACTATGGAACGGCTCAAAAGTCAATGAAAATAGAGGAAAATGCCTTTTATAGACAAGGGAAGTTCCTTTCTGTATACTTTACCTTATAGCGGGAGGTATGATTATGCGTAAGATTTATATGATTGCCTGCGGCGGGACCATAGCGGGTAAGGCCGGTTCCGCGTCGGATCTGACCGGCTACAGGGCGGGGGCGATGACTGTCGGCGAGCTCCTGGCGGCTTTGCCGGGATTGGCTGAGGAAGCGGCGGTTGAAGGGGAGCAATTTGCCAATATGGACAGTTCGGACATGACTGAAGGGATGTGGCTTGCCCTGGCCCGGCGCACGGAAGAAATCGCCGCCCGTGCCGATGTGGACGGAATCGTCGTTACGCACGGTACGGATACACTTGAAGAGACGGCCTATTTCTTGAATCTTACCGTCCATACGCACAAGCCTGTCATTATTACCGGAGCCATGCGTCCGGCTACGGCGGTCAGTGCCGACGGACCGCTTAACTTGTGGGAAGCCGTCAGGCTGGCAGCCTGTGCGGAAGCCGGAAAATATGGCGTTCTCATTGCTATGAACAGCACCGTCTGCAGTGCCCGTTTCGGCTATAAAACGGATACAACGCATGTACAGGCTTTTCACGGGCGCCAATTGGGCGTCGTCGGTTTCATGCAAAACGGGGATCCTTATTTTTATCAGGCTCCGTTGCGTCTTCATACATATGCATCAACACTCTCCGCTCACGTTGCCGCCCTGCCGCCGGTGTGGATCCTTTACGGCCATGTAGGAATGTCTCCGCGGCTTGTTGAAACGGCTGTTGCAAGCGGTGTAAAAGGGATTATTCTCGTAGGCCTGGGACACGGCAGGAATCCGGATTATATGGATGCCGTGCTGCGCGTCGCTGCTGACGAAGGGATATTCATTGTGCGCACGTCCCGTGTTTTAGGCGGTATCGTCACGGAAGGGGCTGACGGGGAGTACTGCCTTTGCGGTGATTCCCTCACGCCTCAGCAGGCCAAGATCCTCTTACAGCTTTCCCTGGCTAACGGCTGCGGCGCGGCGGAAATTGCGGCCAATTTCGGCCGTTACTGAGGCGTGTTGTCCTTCCGGGATGCCTATGCTAAAATAGAACTGGCCCTAAGGCGGGTGTTTTTCCGTATTTACGAACAGGAGCGATCAGGATGAAAAAATATCAGAAAATACTGGTGACTGCAGCATGCGCCGCCGTTTTGAGCGGTTCCGTATTGGCCGCGGAAAATACGACGGCATTGAAGGATATTAACGGGTATTGGGGCAAAGAGGCTGTCCAATATTTTTATGATAATCATTATGTAAGCGGTATAGGCGGAGCATTTAAGCCGAACGACGACATTACACGGGAAGGCGCCGCGTCCATTTTGAATAATCTTATCGGCGGGGACAGCACAGCAGTTGTCGACTTTAAGGATGTGACGGGCCGCTGGTCTGAAAAAGCGATTGCATCTGTGGTGGATAAACAGATTATGAAGGGATACGAAGACGGTTCCTTTAAACCGGAAAAGGCGATTACACGCCAGGAATTTGCCGTTATTGCCTATAATTATATGAATTATAAAGGAATCGGGGCAGAAGAATCGGCCGTAGACTATACAGATGAAAAAGACGTCGCGCCGTGGGCCAAAAAAGCGGTCGACACGCTTCATGCCACGGGGTATATGACAGGTGCGGACAACATGTTCCGGCCGATGAAGAATATAACGCGCGGTGAAGCCGTCAATGTTCTGTATCGTATCCTTACGGGCAACACAAAGACACAGACGGAAGAACGAACGGTAGAAACCCGTGTTTTCGCCGATATCACCAAGGTATACGGTTCCGTCAAGAAGTTTGCCGATGACGGGGCCATGTACTGGCAGGGGGGCAAATTGTATGTAGCCGTTAAGAATGCCGGCAATCGGGCCAAGCTGGAAGATGCGTTCAGAAATGATGCCGGTATTGCGGCCGATACCGTTATTGTCCGCAAGGGCTCGTATTCATATAATGACTATAAGAAGATGCAGGCCGATGCCCTGGCTATTTATAAAGAAAAAGAAGAGGGCGAAGCAAGAGTCGAAGTCGATTACTTGAACGAGAAGGTTAACTTGTACGCCAATCCCGTATCGGCAAGTACGGCAAAAAAACTGAAAAAGGCGTTGGGTAATGCCCTCGTTATTAAATAAGGCGCTTTTTAAGGAGCTTGTTCTTATGAAATATAAACGGTTAGCGGGTCTTTGGTGTATTGCTCTCGTGAGCGGAACTTTTTGGTCTTCCGCCGCCGCACCGTATACGGATATGGCATCCGTGCCGGATAAGACTGCGGTGGATTACCTCTATGACACGCAGTGTCTTACTTTTGCGGAAGGGAATGAATTTAAGCCGGCAGACCCTGTCAGCCGCGGCGATTTTGCCCGCCTGCTCTACAATATTACGCCTTCTTTAGGGGCACACGATTCTGCAGTACGGAAAGATACCGCCGATGCGGCCCTACAGGCCGTGAGCGCGGCGCAGATTATGCAGGGCGACAGTAACGGTGATTACCGCTGGGCGGAGCCGCTTACTGTCGCCGAGGCTGTAACGGTATTGCAGCGCTATATACAGTACAATCGTACGGACGTGCCCTCCTATGTCAGTGAGTATATCGGGGCTAATGCCGGCGGCGCCGGTTATGTCAGCCGCGCGACGGCGGCGGATATAGCATTTCACACGGTTAAGCCTGACGGCAGGTATATTCCGCATGTCGCCGTGGAGCAGCAGGTTATGAAGATTCTCAATGATACATACGGCTCTATGCTGGATTTTTATGATGACGGCGTATTGTATTGGGATAACGATACACTTGTCGTCGGTATCCTGGGGGGGACGCTGCCTGAAGTCAACCGCCGTATTAAACGGGAAGTCACTTATAAAGATGCTGTAGTTATGAAACCCGTTATTATGAGTAAGACCGATTATGCGCTGCTCATGAAGAAAACAACGGACATAGTTATTGCCATGGCCGGTGAAAAGGAATTCGGCGGCGTTCTGCCCGATTACAGGGCGGAACAGATCGTACTGATGACAAGGCAGCCTCTTCCGGCGAATATCCGGACGGCTCTTGATAAGGAAATCGGCGCAGGTATCGTAAGGGCGGAAGATACCCTGTCCGTTGCCGCGCGAAAGAAGGCCGTAACTCCCGCAGTAACGACGGAACGCAAACCTGTAACGGCAAGAAACGGGCGCCGTCACCATCATGGTGAGTCCTATTCCTCCCTTTTTGACAGCCCGATGTCGGAAGCTATTACAAGATACCAGAACGAGTTGTACTAGTGACGGAAGAGGGTATAATAAAATGAAATTCCCGTTTTATTTTATGATTTTCAAGTAAAGAGCCGGGGGTTCTCCTGACATTTAACGCGCAGAGAATCCCCGGCTCTTTATGGTTGCGCCGCCCCGACGGCATTCACGGCTGTGCCGGTGCGGTGCGGTGCCTGCTGACGGATAATCCTTTTCCTCCCGACCGGTTCCGGGGCCGCTATATCCGCAGAGAGAAAAAACGCTACAAGATGCGGTTCAATTCATCTGCTGTATCAATCAGATACGCAGGATTGAGACGTTGTAAAAACGACTTATCCCGAAATCCCCAGGAAACGAGGATAACATCCATTCCCGCATTGTCCGCCGTTTTTTTATCTACTTCCGAGTCGCCGACGTAGATTGCCTCGTCCGGAGTGGAATTGAGTCGGTGCAAGGCCTCATAAAGCATGTCGGGGCACGGTTTTTTCGGTAAATCGGGCGTTTCGCCGAGCGAAAAGGAGACAAGGCCCGTGAAAAATTCATCGTGCAGGGCGGAAACGGCGGCTTGTCCCTTATTTGAAACGATAGCCGTCCGATATCCCTTTTCCCGTAACCGGCGTAAGGCGGCGGGGATATGTGTGTACGGAAATGTTGTGCCCCTGCAATGGGCGCCGTAATATTCTTTGAACTCGTTGACCAGGCGGGCCCGATCTTCTTTAGCGGTCTGCGGCGCCGAACGGGCAATAAGGCCGGCATAGCCGTAGCCCAACCGGGCCCGGACGGATTCTCTGTCGAGGACAGGCAGGTTATTCATTTTGAAAACGGCGGCCAAACTGTTTGTCAGCTCATCAAGCGTGTCCAATACGGTGCCGTCCATATCAAAAAGGACAGTTTTATATTTTTTCATGCAGCACTGCTCCGGATTGTAAAATATAAAAATAAAGCCATTATGATTTTTTATTATAGAGCGGGAGATTTTCTTTGTCTAACAATTTTCCGACAGGAGATACAGGAAAAAGATACAAACAGTAACGCCGGTGTGATACAATTATACAGAACGAGTTCATTTCAGCAGGTAGAGGAGTGTATTTACATGAGTCAGTATTTGCCGTATATATTGGTAATCGGTATGATTTTCGTGTTTTTTGCAGTTTGTTATCTCGTCTATTCCGGTGACGATTCCGAGCCGCATCATACAGGTGAACATAAGACGGTAAAAAATGCTGCTCACCGCACTAAAGTGGCGGAAAAATATGAAACCCCGCGGGCAAGCGCCGCCGCGCCGCAGCGGCCGGAGGAAACCGGACACAGGGAACCCGCAGCCGTGCAGGTGCATAAAAAAGGAACTGTCAAAGGCGCGACAGGCTACTTGACGAAGAACGGTGAAATTGTTAATGAAGGCGGCGAAATCCTTTATAAATCGGAACGGGAGAAACAGGTGGCCGACGATGCGGACAGCACCCGTGTGCTTCGTCGTGACGAAATGCAGGCGGCTATGAACAAAGCCCGAGCCGTTGCTGAAAATGCGCGCGGCAATTCTCCGGAGAAAGAGCCGTCCGATACGTCCCTGGCCGGGTTGGGCGCCGTCGTTGCGGCTGATCTGGCGGCTCGGGAAACGACTGTACCGACGGCAAAAGAGCTGACACTCGGCGCGACACAGCCTGTGCCGCTTGCCGCTGACATTTTGAAACATGAGCCTGCCGATAATCGGACAACGGACACGAAAGACGCCTCGCCGCCGCAAAAAGGCGGGAAAGAAGCCCGATCTGAGACGGCACGGCCGGCAGCGTCGACTGTAAATACGGCTGAGCACGGCTCCCCTGAGCCCTGGAATGATACGGATCTTATCGATTCGCCGCTGATCAGACGCTGTACGAAGCACTTCCTCGGGCAATATACGTTTACCGGTATACACCTCGAGCAACAGGTCAGATACATCACGGGCGCCGCTTTTACGGCCGCAGGAGCCGCTACGGATGAGGAACGGGAGCAGGTGCTCATGTCCTTTGAAGTACAGGATGCGTTACGGCAGGTGCAGAAAGCTTATACGGCGCATCCGGAGCCGTTCGTCGAGACCCTTGCTTTACGCGCGTTTAAGGATGTCGTTCATTGCTCCCGGACATCGACACGCCATCTGGTAGCAACCGACGCGTTGAAGGTAATGCCGGTCCTGACCCGTCCTCATTATCAGATTCTGGCATTGCTCCTGCTTTTTCTCTATTCACGTAATTCACATAACGTGGATAAAGAAACGTTTATTCAATATATTGATAAATATGTCTTGCCCATCGTTGATCGTTTCCCGACGGAACGTCCGTATTATCAGCAGCTTGATTACCTTCACTGTACGGCCGTAGAAACGAAGGGCACTTCATTCGCGGCGCTTCTCGGCGAGTCCTATCCGCTCCTTTTCCGGTATCGCGGGTTTACGGAAGAAGAACTGCGCAAAGCGTTAACGACCGAGTATATGCCGGCTGAATTTGTTGTGCAGTCGTTTAATTCGCCACTCTATAAATTGGCTCTCATTGATGAATCGATGGCGCCGCGTTTCTTCCGCTTGGCGGGTATTGAAGATCGGCATACGCAAGAACGGCTCTTGCGGCTTGCCCGCAGGCGTCCTGCCGATTTCAGCGGTGAAGAAGCGCTTGATGTAATGGAAAGTATTTCTCCCATACTCGCCGATATGAGTGATATCTGGGACAGTACGATGCTTCGTGTTTCCACGTTGTCGCTTTTGGGCCTCTATCTGGGTCAAGGGTATATCTGCGAGGCCATCGGTGAAGAATTCGATTTGAGCCGCTGGTTCGAGTAAAGCGGTCAGGGAGGGGTGCTTGTGAAAAAAATACGAAAGGCCGTAATTCCGGCAGCCGGTTTCGGCACGCGGTTTTTACCGGCTACGAAGGCGACGCCGAAAGAAATGCTGCCCATTGTCGATAAACCGACTATTCAATATATAGTGGAAGAAGCTCTGACCAGCGGTATTGAAGAAATCCTTATCATCAGCGGCCATGCTAAACGAGCCATAGAGGACCACTTTGATACGACTCCGGGATTGGAACAGCATTTGGAACAGACCGGTAAAGGCGATCTGCTGAAGCTTGTGCGCGATATTTCCGACATCAATATCCATTATATTCGTCAAAAACATATGCGCGGCCTTGGTGACGCCATCTTATGTGCCAAATCTTTTATAGACAATGAGCCGTTTGCCGTTTTACTGGGCGATGATATTGTGTATAATAAAACCAGTCCGGCTTTGCAACAGATGATAGATGTATTCAATGATGTCGGGGCAACCGTCCTGGGGTGTCAGGAAGTGGCGCTTGAAAAAGTTTCTTCATACGGTATAGTTGCGGGTGAGCCCGTAGCGGGAATACCTGTTTTCCGTGTAACCGATATGATCGAAAAACCGTCACTTGAAGAAGCGCCGAGCCGTATTGCCGTACTGGGAAGATACATCATCATGCCTGATATATTTGTGGTGCTGCAGCAGACGCGGCCCGGTAAGGGTGGGGAAATACAGTTGACCGACGCACTTAAAGAAATGGCTTACAGAGAATCCGTCTATGCCTATTGTTTTGCTGGCAGGCGCTATGATGTCGGCAGTAAGCTGGGATTTTTACAGGCGACTGTTGAATATGCACTGCGTAACCCCGAATTGAGAGCAGATTTCCATGCATATTTGGAACGCATAGTTGCGGATAAAAAATTGTAAGAGTCTTTGAATAATCACTTGACGATTCTCAATACGAGTATTATAATTGAGAACAAGCAGGATATGTTGCTTAACGTCATTAGCAAAGGAGTTGTGTATTATGTTTCAAAACGGCGATTTTTGGATCGGTTTAGGTGTAGGCGTCATTGCCGGCGTTTTCGGTTATAAATTGATGGTTGAAAGAGAACAGCAGTTGCTCGCAATGCAGCAGCCTGCAGTGGGCAGCGTTGCGGCAAACGTTCCCTTGGCTGAATTACAGCGCCAGAAAGAAGAACTGGAAGACCTTATTGCGGTTCAGGAAGCTGAACAGGGTTAACGGCAATATGCAGAAAACTGCCGCCATTCGTGGCGGCAGTTTTCTTTAAAAATGCCGATTTTTTTGAATAAGCGGAAAATGGTATAATAAAGGAGTTCGAAAGCAGTCATGATGATACCTATATCAAGGTGGGATTTTATAATGAAGGCCGTATCGGTCCGATCCTATTTGCCCGGCCGCATTCGCTTGCAGAGTAACCGCCTTGTCAATAATAAGAGCCTGAGCGCTCAGGTTTATCAATATATTTCATCATATAAAGAAATAGATACGGTCGAAGTCAATACGGTGACAGGTTCCGTTTCTGTCTCTTATACACATCTGACGCTGCCGACGAACTCTAGGGTGTAGAT
>OWJB01001370.1_pt1 | contig 10945 bp, 6 predicted proteins | sample 1732861 | NCBI WGS metagenome assembly OWJB01 (sample SAMN05065762, study PRJEB22554) | human gut metagenome | biome: ENVO:2100002; feature: ENVO:00000062; material: ENVO:00002003 | host: Homo sapiens | place: USA
TGAGTTTCGGTCAGACCTGTGCCAAAAGAGTTTAGTGTACCGGCAGATCCTATATTATACCAAAGCTCATCCGATGAGGCTACATTAGTAGCTCTCATATCTCCCATCTCGTAATGGTAGGCCGAAGCGGATTGCATCAATGTCATGCCTAAATTATGTTGACCCAGGGCTTTGTTATAATAGATCAGGTTATCCAATGTCCATGCACGTTTTTGTTCGTTCTTGTATTGTGCACCATTGTTACCATCTCCATTAATACCATCTGCTGCATTAGCAACTCCTAAAGTGTAGAATTGGAATTCAGGGCCAAACTGAAGACGATAAGATAAGCCTTCCAGGGGTTTCCAGATTTTGCCGAAATCAATTTGCGAATACAAACTGGCAGAAGCACGGAAAGTGCGGCGTTGGTTGGTGTTGTAGTCTAATTCGCGAATAGGGTTGATGATATTTACATCCCCACTCGGATAACGGACATATTCACCGTTTTCGTCATAAGGTACTGTCCATGGAATCATACTTCTTAATGCGCTATAGAAATCACCCGAACCGGTTACAGACTTGGAGAAACTATATCCATAGTCTTGAGTGGAATAAGATGCATTAATTGAAGATCCCATTTTGAACCAATTGACAGGAGTTACATCAAATGAGGTCTTTAATGTATAACGTTCATATGCTTGCCCTGGTTGTGTACCTTTCTGGTCCAAATAACCGAATGAGGCATAGCCTTGGAATTTGTCAGACCCTCCGGATGCGCTTAAGGTATGTTCGTGTGTAATCCCTGTCTGTTTACCGTGCGAAGCCCAGTCGTATGATCCTACTAAAGATGGATCGTAGACTCCATTTACCCATGCCTTTTCGATGTTTTTCCATGAGGCGGTTACGCTACCAAATGCAGCTTTATCTGCTTCATAAGTTGGAGTGGCAGAAGCATAAGAACCTGCATTATATTTAGCTAAGCGGGCATAATCCAACCATTCAGCGGCAGACATCATTTCTGTAACATCGTGTAACGTTTCAAAAGTGACAGTACCGGAATAGTTTAGGGTCACTTTACCTTCTTTTCCTTTTTTGGTAGTTACAAGAATCACACCGTTGGCACCACGTGAACCATAAATAGCTGTGGCTGAAGCATCTTTTAAAATGTCAATAGCTTCAATGTCGGAAGGATTGATATTTTCAATGCCTCCATTTTGAATTACCATACCGTCTACCACATACAGTGGACCCTGTTCCGCATTAATAGAGCGTTGTCCACGGATATTAATGTTGCCCACCTCTCCGGGACGCTGACTGGATGTAATATCTACACCGGCTGTTTTACCTTGCATCCCTTCTAGCGCATTTCTTACAGGCATTGCTTTCAGTTCTTTTTCACCTACGCGAGCCATAGCACCGGTTACGTCACTTTTTTTCTGTACTCCATAGCCTACAACTACTACTTCGTCTAAGGTCTCGGTATCTTCTTGAAGAGTAATTTTAAAGTTGGTATTTCCTGCTACAGATACTTCTTGTTTTTTATATCCTATATAAGTGATAGTGATTGTACCTTTTATTGGCACATTGGAAAGAGAAAACTTGCCATTTAAATCAGTAATTGTACCATTAGTAGTACCATTAACCAATACACTGGCACCAATAACCGGTTCTCCGGTGAAATCTGCAACTGTGCCCGAAATTGTCTTATTCTGGGCATAAGATTCTACTATTAAAAAAGAAAACAAAGTGAGGAGAAATAGCCGTCGGATAGTATCCTTATAGGCGTACAGGTGATTACCTTTTTTGTTGCTTTTCATACTTTAATTATTAAGTTATAAATATTGGTTTATAGATCCTTTATTGTTGATTTATCTTTTTATCTTCTAATGAAGACTCTTTGTCTCTTTTTATATGGATATTCCTGTAACGTAGTACTTTATAGAGATTTAGTAGTATAATATGTTGTATGATATTAATATATTTACATAGCATATTTATTATAGAGTTAAACAAAAGTTAGATTCTCTTTTTAAAAGCAACTTCCTCCGCATCAAACGACTACATGCAGCTAGCAATCAATTGAGGATAGGATTTGAACAATTAGCACCATTAATATCTTTTTTACCTATTATGAGTTATCCGGTATGCGAATCTTTCTTCGTTCCACTATAGTTATCTTTGCGTTTGACTATAGTTATCCGCAAGGGTAACTATAGTGTACTTTGCGGATAACTATAGTGGAACGAAAAAAGGATAGCGATCGGAATGAAATCGATTAGCAAAAGAAGGAAATAAAAATAGCAGTGAAAAACTATCTATACTATAGCAATTGGTCAAGTACGGCACGGAACACCTTATCGGCATGTTCTTGCATAATCTTAATATAATTAAAGATAGGACGGTTATTTTTCATACTGTGTCCGATACAGTATTCTATTTTTTCAATTTGAATGCCTAAATCATATCCGTGTTGTGCAAATGTCTTTCGAGCGGAATAGTAAGTAACCTTTTTCTTTACCCCCGAAAGTTCTGTTACCTTATTTATATGTCGGAAGACTAAACTATATATTTGTTTATAAGATGAATATTTACCAAACTGCAAATGCCCATTTCTCGACATATATTTATCTATGAGCACTTTTGCTTCAGGCTGCAAAGTAAATACAATTTCATTTTTTCCTTTCTTGCTATTACGTGTTTTGTGACGCACATAACGCATATCGTTCTTATTTTTAAAATCATATACTAATAAATCTCTCAGGTTAATACCGCCTAAATAATAGGTAAGCATAAAAATATCTCTCACCATGGATAAAGAAGGCTTTAAAAGCCGGACATCACGTATTCTCTTCAGTTCATCTATTGACAAATCAAGTTCCCGCACATTACTTGCCGGCATCTTAAAGAGGACAAAAGGATGAATGGAGTAAGATACATAATTCATCTTACCGGCATAATTTAATATCACCTTTATTAAAGTCAGATATATTCTGATAGTTGTATCTGCCAGATTCTCCTCGTGAAGAACTTTGGCAAATTCTTGGATATGTATAGGTGTCAATTGAATTAAAGGAAAATCCCCTTTCATATATTTGACTAATCTTTCGGAAGCTATCTTATAAAGTTTATAAGATTTCTCCCGCTCTTCTCCTTTCATGAAATTCATGTATTCTTTTGCAACAGCTTGAAAGGTTATACCTTTTTTCTTTTGTTCATAAGTAATTATACGTATAAGTTCGGTACATGAAATTGCTGGTAAATAGCTGATCGATGTAACAATTTCTTCATACTCATTGATTAGTTTCCGAAGACAGGCATTCATATTCGCTGCATTCTCATGCCTTACTACTCGACCATTTTTTAGTTGACTGGCAGAATCCAAAGTAAATTGGGTAGATATATATCTGGTTTGAGAATGATGTGCTACGGCTATCCTTATTCGATGTCTGCCATTTGATAATTTTTTAGTTGGAACAACTACAATTGAAAAATTCGCCATATCATTTTTAGGTTTATAAATTACTATTTTCCATACAATAAAATAGAAACAAAAAGGTTCATAGTCATTAGGAACTAATCGAATATCGCTCCCACAGCATGGAATATCGTGCAAAAGACGGTATTTTCCATGCATTTGTACGATTCTGCATTGCTATATCTTGATTAAGTCGTTATGTTTGCAACACTTTTTCACAGGTAGAGTGTGAAAAGTTGCTTTTAAAAAGAGAATCTAACTTTTGTTTAACTTAATAGATATAGCTAATAGATATGGAAAACAACAAAAAAAATGCTTCATTTATTTCAATTGCTGGTTGGAAAAGAATGCAGCCATTGTCTTTTTTACTTTACGACGATTTTACTAATCAACAAAAATATGTTTAACTTTAAAAAACATGGTATGAAAAAAAACTATGTCACAACTGCTGTTGCCTTACTACTTTTAGCAGGATGTAGCAACGATATTAAAGAAACTGATATTCAGTTTACCGGTGATACGGGAGCGAAAGTTTCTTTTAGTGCAGTAATAAACAATCATGAGGCTAGCAATCTTGTTACAAGAGCTACGGAAACAAACTGGGAGGCAGAAGACTCGGTAGGAATCACTTGTGGTACGGAACAAGTGAATATTCATTACAAATACAAGGGCAATGGTCTTTTTGCAGCAAAAGGAGGAAATGCAGAAGAAATTTGGGTATTAGGTTCTGGAGAGTATGATGTAGTGGCATACGCTCCATTTTCTGGTACATCAGGTGAAGAACAACCTGTATTGGAAGTGACTACAGCCAGTGATAATCAAGCTACAGCAGAAGAACGTGCGAAGATAGATTTTCTTTTTGCCAAAGGGAAGGTTACATCACAAACCCCGAACGTGACATTAGCATTCAATCATGTGATGAGTCGTATTAGATTGGAGTTTCAAGCCGGGGAAGGGGTAGATTTGGCAGATATAACCTGTTATCTTATTGGGCTTAAGAATAATGGTACATTTAATCCTAAAACAGGGGAGACAACAGTAAGTGAAGACCCTGTTACGGATGCAGATGATATATATTGGGATAAAATAGGAGAACAGGATAATTATACAGTACAAGCTATTTTATTGCCACAGAAGGTACAAGGCAAAGTAACTATCCAAGCTAGAATGAACGGTTATCTTTATGAAGCCGAGTTTGCTAACCTGACAGAATTGAAATCGGGATTTTCTTATAACTATATCATCAAAACAAATAAATACGAGGATAATAATTATGTGCTGACAATTACGGAACAAACGCAAATAATAGGATGGGAGGATGAGAACCACGATCCTATAACGTCCGATCCTAGTATAGCTGAAACTGGAACAGAGATAACCAACCCTAGTTGGAATATTACAGAAGAAACCGTAACTCCACAGCCTGTTGTGAAGTGATCTGTTTACCAATCTAGTATAGACAAAAAATGCTAAAAATATAAACATGAGATTTATGAAAGTATATAATTATATATCAATGCTTTTTCTGGCTGGCGCAGCCATAGTTGCGTCTTGCTCGCAAAATGAAGAACTGACCGGAGAAACCCCGGATTCTTTGCAGGGATTTCAGATTAGTGTGTCTGATGAAGGATTTATGGACGAAAGTGGCAAGACACGTGCTACAGAAAATGGATATACTACTCGATTTTCTAACGGAGATGCTATCGGTATATTTGCGGTAAGAGGAGAAACGGTGGTAGAGGATATCAAGAATCGGAAATTCACATTGACTGATGGCTATTGGGAATTGACTGATGGAGGGGATCCTATTGAATACAAAGGTTCACAATTTCAGCGGATGACTTTTTATGCATATTATCCGTATAATGCAAATGTAACTTTTGATCCGACTAAGGTAGATCCTTTTGAAACGTATGTCAACAATTGGAAAATTGGCGAAGAACAAAATGAAGGAAATTATACACAATATGATTTGATGACGAGTACAGGTAGTGTTCAGGGGGATCGTTTGAAAGGACAGATCGCTTTTACTATGCAACATCGGATGGCTCTTGCGGTAGTGAAGATGCCTAATTTGACCTATAGCTTTACAAATGGCGGTATAGATGATTATTTGTTACCATTAACAGCCGGTTCGTTTACAGTGAACAATACTCAAGCAACTCCTTATTATCAGGAAAGTACGGATACATATCGTTTTTTGGTTAATCCGAGTAAGGAATTCTCAATCAAGGGTACTTATACAGGCGTGGGTGAAATGGAATATGAAGCTAAAGGTACTCTGGAAGGAGGAACAGCGAAGATGTATACCATCGAAGATAAAAGTAAGATTAACCATACTTTGCAGGTCGGGGATTATTTCTGTGCAGATGGAAAAATAGTTTCTGTAGATGCGGAAACAGTACCGGAAAATGTGATTGGTATTGTATGTTATGTAGGTAATTCACAGCCTAGCGTAACACATCCTGAACTTTATTCTGCAGAGATTGATGCTTTGCGTCGTGACTTTCCTACTTGTACACACGGGGTAGTACTATCTGTAAAGAATTCATTAGTAAAAGATGATGAACAAAACGATATTGCCATGCAAATGTTCCATACCAGCAAGGCCGGCTATTATTCAGACTGGTTCACTTCAGATGAGGATTGGGCAGGTAAATTTGTAGGTTGCAATACAGAGAGTGATGCCAACAAGAATGATGCCTCATTAGTTTTTCCTGCACTAATGGGATATAATAACACACAGATACTTACTATGTGTTACGAAGAGAAGGGAAGTCCCTCTACTTGCGACCATGCTTATGAGTATATCAAGACTTATCGCGAATCGGAAGCCGTTCCGACAAGTGTGACTCCTTGGTATCTGCCTTCTATAATGTGCTGGGATACAGTTGCTAAGAATTTGAGTGTTATCAACCGTAGTCTCAAGAATGTAAATGGTGATGAAATGACCTCTGTTGATTCAGGAACTAATAGTGGACACTATTGGAGCAGCACGCAACGTTCTGCTGCCAACCAATGGACGCACGGTATGGCTGGTGGAAGATATCACATTATTTGTGAGCGTGGTTCACGCGCCGGCTATTTCCGTATGATGCTCGCATTCTAAAAATAAATAGGACGGTATATAAAGTCCGTCAACTATACTTATATCATGAACATATACATATATGAATAAGAAAAACTTTATAAAGGGGACAACCTTACCTGTCGCTCTGTTTTTCACTATAGCAACTTTTGCACCTGCATGGGGATTGCAAACAGCTTCGGCAGCCGTCGAAGTTGTACAGCAGCAAAGTACTATAAAAGGAACAGTAGTAGATAGCCAAGGAGAACCGATAATTGGAGCAAGTGTACTTGCGGAAGGAACATCTAACGGTACAATTACCGATATTGACGGTGTATTTAGAATAAATGTACGTCCCGGTACGAAACTGAAAGTATCTTTTATAGGTTATACCGATAAAAAAGTCGTAGCAAAGAATGACATGAAAGTCATTTTGGTAGAGGATGTGACTGCTCTTGAGGAGGTGGAAATTGTAGCCTATGGTACCCAGAAGAAAGTGACCATGACAGGAGCTATCGCTAGTGTGAAAGGAGAAGAATTGACCCGTGTATCTGTAGGTTCGGTTTCCAATGTATTAGGAGGGCAGATGACAGGTTTGACTACTGTGCAATATTCTGGTGAGCCGGGAGCGGATGCCGCTGAAATTTTTATTCGTGGTAAAGCTACTTGGGAGAATTCTTCACCGTTAATTCAGGTAGACGGTGTGGATCGTGAAAGTATGAGTGATATCGACCCGAATGAAATTGAATCCATTTCTATCTTGAAAGATGCTTCGGCAACAGCCGTATTTGGTATTCGTGGAGCAAATGGGGTCATTCTGATTACAACTAAACGAGGAAAGGAAGGAAAGGCGAAAATTTCGTTTACTACTTCTGCTTCTGTGTTGATGCCTACAAAAATGGTAGAACAGGCAAGTTCTTATGATTATGCCCGTTTTCATAATCAAATGATGTCCGGTGATGGTAAATCTGCCTTATTTAGTGGTGATGTGATTCAAAAATTTGCGGATGGTTCCGATCCTATTCGTTTCCCCAATATACAATGGGCTGACTATATTATGAAAAGCTCTACGCTTCAGAGCCAGCATAACTTGAATATCTCGGGAGGAACAGATAAAGTACGTTATTTTATCTCTGCAGGTGCCTATACGCAAGGAGGACTTTTTAGTGAATTTGATCTTCCTTATAATTTAAGCTACCAGTACCGTCGGTTCAACTATCGTACAAATTTGGATATGGATGTCACCAAAACTACTACTTTGTCATTCAATATTAGTGGTAATGTGAATAATTCAGATCAACCGCGTACGAGTCAGGGATCTTCCGGATTGATTAAAAATATGTATTATGCTACTCCTTTCTCCAGTCCGGGAATCATAGACGGGAAATTGGTAAATTCGAGCGATGAAACTTATTCAGACGGACTGAAATTACCATTTACAGGAGGCACTGGTATGGGATATTATGGAAATGGATTCAGCCAGACTAGCAATAATTCGCTGAATGTGGATGTGATTCTGGACCAGAAAATGGACTTTTTGACTAAAGGACTTTCTTTTAAAGTGAAGGGATCTTATAACAGCTCGTTTACAGTTAATAAAGTTGGTTCTGGCGGGTCTATCGCTACATACACTCCTGTATTGATGGATGACGGTAGTATTGCTTATCGTAAGTTTGGAGAAAATACAGATGTGAAGTATTCGTATACTACAGGCAAAGCACGTAATTGGTATATGGAAGCCAGCTTTAATTATAATCGTACTTTTGGTGATCATACAGTGACAGCCTTGGTTTTGTATAATCAACAGAAAGAATATTATCCGAAAGTATATTCGGACATTCCTCATGGATATGTCGGATTAGTCGGACGTGTCACTTATGATTGGAAGAGTCGCTATATGGCAGAGTTTAATGTGGGTTATAACGGTTCGGAAAACTTTGCGTCTGATTTGCGCTTTTCTTATTTTCCGGCTGGTTCTATAGGTTGGGTGATGAGTGAAGAGAAGTTTTTCCGTCCTTTGAAATCGGTGGTTAGCTTTTTGAAATTACGTGCCAGTGTCGGTTTAGTAGGTAACGATAATATTGGGGGATCGCGGTTTATGTACATGGCTGATCCATATAATGTCGGTTTAGGTGATTTGGCTAACCGTGTAACAGCAAGTGGAGGAGCGACTAACGCTTGGGGATATGGGTTTGGAGTAGATAATGGTACTGTTAGTCTGGGTGCGCGTGAGGTAGCTAAGAATAATGCTGCTGTGACATGGGAAAAAGCCCTGAAGCGGAACTATGGTGTTGATATTAATTTCCTTGACGACCGTCTGAAAGCAACCTTTGAATATTATAAAGAACGTCGTAATGATATCCTTTTGCGTGATGGTACAGCTCCGGGAATGTTGGGGTTCATTACTCCATATTCAAATTTAGGAAGTGTAGACAGTTGGGGTTGGGAACTTTCTTTAAAATGGAACGATAAGATTGGTGATAATTTCCGTTATTGGGCGGGTATTAACCTTTCTTATAATCAGAATGAGATTCTTGAAAAGAAGGAAGCCCCGCAGAATAATTTATATCAATACCAGAAAGGACACCGTATCGGTTCGCGTAGCCAATATGTTTTCTGGCGCTTCTATGATGAGGAGACACCTGCTTTATATGAACAGACATTTAATCGTCCGTTCCCCACTCACGAGAGTATTCTTCAAAATGGAGATGCAGTATATGTTGACTTGAATGGTGACCGTAAGATTGATGCAAATGATGCAAGTTATGACTATGGCTTTACAGACGATCCTGAATATATGCTAGGTATTAATTTAGGATTCAGTTGGAAGAATCTGGAAATAAGTACTCAATGGACAGGGGCCTGGAACGTAAGTCGTATGATTTCGGATGTATTTCGTCAGCCGTTTTATTCATCTTCCAATAGCGAGCAGGGAGGATTGTTGGCATACCATTTGGACCACACATGGACACCGGAAAATCCGTCACAATCTTCGGAGTATCCGAGAGCTACCATTGATAATGCGAAGAATAACTATGCTACCTCCACTTTATATGAGAAAGATGCAAAATACTTGCGTTTGAAAACTCTTCAGGTGGCATACAATTTTCACTTCCCATTGATGAAGAAACTTGGACTGAATACATGTCAGTTGGCTTTTGCGGGATATAATTTGTGGACTATAACACCTTATTTGTGGGGTGATCCGGAGGCAAGAGCTACTAATGCACCTTCTTATCCATTGTCCAAGACTTATACGTTGAGCTTGAAATTAGGATTCTAAAATAGATAAAGGAAAGATACAATGAAATTACAAAATAAATGGTTCATCGGTGCGATGTTGGGAGCGGCGGTTTGTTTGGTTTCCACTTCATGTGTGGACGAAATTAAATTCGGAAACTCTTTTTTGGATAAGGCACCGGGCGGAAATGCTACTATTGACACTGTGTTCAATAGTGCTGAATATACGCGCCAATTTTTGAATACCTGTTACAGTAGACAGTATTACGGATTACCTTATAATACAGACAGTAACGGTAATATTCCTGATTCTTCCAGCCCTTATTTAGGAAAGAAGGATGCGTTAACAGACTGCTGGTCACTTTATTTTAGTGATGCGACTGTATATCAGCAGTATTATTTGGGTTCTCTCAATGCCAACTATGGCACGCGTGGTAATATCTTCCCATATACACGGGAAATGGTATGGGAAGTAGTGCGTTGGTGTTGGTTGTTAATGGAAAACATAGATAGAGTACCGGGCATGGATGACACTGAAAAAACACAGTTGGTGGCAGAAGCTAAATGTCTGATTGCGGCGCGTTATTTTGATATGTTCCGTCATTATGGAGGTCTTCCATTATTATACGCTTCATTCACCGGTACGGAGTCAGGTTATGAAATCCCCCGTGCTACGGTAGAGGATACTGTTAACTACATGATAAAGATGTTGGATGATGCTATCAATTCCGGTGGATTGGTGTGGGCTTATGCTGATGCCGATCTTGCTAGCAAGGCCGGACACTGGACAAAGGCCGGTGCTATGGCATTGAAGTGCAAAATCTGGCAATTTGCCGCTTCTCCGTTGTTTAATGATGTCAACGGATATGCAGGAGGAAATTCAGAGGCTGAACAGCAACGTCTGGTATGGTACGGCGGCTATCATGCGGAACTTTGGGATAACTGTTTGAAGGCTTGTGAGGCATTCTTTAAAGAGCTGGAGAGTCAAGGCGGGTACAGTCTGAATAAGGCTTCGGAAGAAACACCGGAGCAGTATCGTCAGGCATATCGTATGGGATATATTCGTCAGAATAGCAAGGAAATCTTGCATTCGGTCCGTACGAATATGTCTGATGCTTTCAACTCGTCTACTTATATGTGGCATTCTTGGGCGGATCCGTCAAAATCTCTTTGTCGTACAGAGT
>OWJB01001399.1_pt1 | contig 10813 bp, 8 predicted proteins | sample 1732861 | NCBI WGS metagenome assembly OWJB01 (sample SAMN05065762, study PRJEB22554) | human gut metagenome | biome: ENVO:2100002; feature: ENVO:00000062; material: ENVO:00002003 | host: Homo sapiens | place: USA
ACATGCCCTACGCCATGAGCGTCATCGTCTCCCGGGCCATCCCGGAGATCGACGGCTTCAAGCCCTCCCACCGGAAGCTGCTGTACACCATGTACGACATGGGGCTGCTGACCAAGGCGCGGACCAAGTCGGCCAACGTGGTGGGGGCCACCATGAAGCTCAACCCCCACGGAGATGCGGCCATCTATGATACCATGGTCCGCCTGTCCCGGGGCTATGGCGCGCTGCTCCATCCCTTTGTGGACAGCAAGGGCAACTTTGGTAAGGTGTACTCCCGGGATATGGCCTGGGCGGCCAGCCGGTACACCGAAGTCAAGCTGGACACCATCTGCGGCGAGCTGTTCCGGGACATTGATCAGGACACAGTGGACTTCGTGGACAACTATGATGGCAAGCTGAAGGAGCCCGCCCTGCTGCCCACCACCTTCCCCAATGTGCTGGTGAGCGCCAACCAGGGCATCGCGGTGGGCATGGCCAGCAACCTGTGCGGCTTCAACCTGGGCGAGGTGTGCGATACCACCATCGCCTTTCTGAAAAACCCGGACCACGACATCCTCTCCACCCTGAAGGCCCCGGATCTCCCCACCGGCGGCGAGCTGATATACGACGCGGCCGCCCTGGGTGAGATCTACCGCACCGGGCGGGGCTCCTTCAAGGTGCGGGCCAAGTGGCGCTATCTCAAGAGTGAGAACCTGATCGAGGTCTATGAGATCCCATACTCCACCACCTCGGAGGCCATTATGGACAAGGTCTCGGAGCTGGTCAAGGCGGGCAAGATCAAAGAGATCGCCGATATGCGGGATGAGACCGACCTGACCGGCCTGAAACTGGCCATCGACCTGAAGCGGGGGACCGACCCGGACAAGCTGATGAGCAAGCTGTTCCGCATGACTCCGCTGATGGATTCCCAGTCCTGCAACTTCAACGTCCTCATCGCCGGGATGCCCCGGGTGATGGGGGTGCGGGAAATTTTGGAGGAGTGGACCGCGTGGCGGGCGGACTCGGTCCGCCGCCGGGTGTACTTCAACATGAAGAAGAAGCAGGACAAGCTGCATCTGCTCCAGGGCCTGCGGCGCATCCTGCTGGACATCGACCGGGCCATCCAGATCATCCGGGAGACAGAGGAGGACGCGGAGGTGGTCCCCAACCTGATGATCGGCTTCGGGATCGACCAGGTCCAGGCGGAGTATGTGGCCGACATCCGCCTGCGCAACATCAATAAGGAGTACATCCTGAAGCGCACCCAGGAAGTGGACTCCCTGGAGGCGGAGATCGAGGACCTCCAGGCCACGGTCAACGACCCAAAGCGCATCCGAAAGATCATCATCGGCGAGCTGACCGAGGTCAGGAAGAAGTACGCCGTGCCCCGCCGCACCGACATCCTCTATGAGTACGAGGCGGAGAACGCCCAGGGGGAGGAGGACGACACCCCCGACTATCCTGTGCACCTGTTCCTGTCCCGGGAGGGCTATTTGAAGAAAATCACGCCCCAGTCCCTGCGGATGGCCAGCGACCAGAAATATAAGGAAGGGGACGGCCCCTTCCTGTACTGGGAGGGAAATAACCGGGATGAGCTGCTGGTGTTCACCGACCGTCAGCAGTGCTACAAGACCCGGCTGAGTGAGTTTGACGACAGCAAGGCCAGTGTTCTGGGCGACTATCTCCCCACCAAGCTGGGAATGGAGGGGGAGGAGCGGGTCCTGTGGGCCTGCATCCCGGGGGACTACTCCGGCCAGCTGCTGTTCTGCTTTGAGAACGGCAAGACAGCCCGGGTGGAGCTGTCCGCCTATCAGACCCAGACCCGGCGGAAGAAGCTGACCGGGGCCTATTCCGACAAGTCGCCCCTGGTGACGGCCTTCCTGCTGCGGGAGGAGCTGGAGCTGGCTTTGTACTCCAGCGATGGGCGGTGCATGGTGTTCCACACCGCCGTCCTGGCCCCCAAGACCACCCGCACCACCCAGGGAGTGAACGTCATGGCCCTCAAGCCCAAGCGGACGGTCACCCAGGTCCTGCCCCTGGCAGAGACCGCCATCGTCAACGCTGCCCGCTACCGGGCCCGCAGCCTGCCTGTGGCCGGGGCCATCCTGCGGGAGGAGGACCGGGGGGAGAAGCAGCTGTCCCTTCTGGAGTAACAGCCGGTCCGGGCTTGGAGTGATAAAACAGAAAGCTGTGTCTCTGTGATAAGTTGGAGTGGAGATCCCGCGGCTTGGCCGCAGGGGAGGAGAGGAAAGGATGATGCCTATGAAACAAGCAATGTTAAAAAAGACAGCAGTCTCTTATTTTTGGATCACGGTGGGTTCCATTTTATACGCCATCGGCTTTGACTGGTTCTATACCCCCAACCTCATCGGCTTTGGCGGGATCACTGGCGTGGGTCAGGTTGTCAACGCCTATCTCCCCGTCATCCCCATCGGCGCCTTTGTGTTTGTGCTGAATATCCCCCTGTTTATCCTGGGCTGGAAGTACATCGGCGGACATCTGCTGGTAAGCTCCCTGTACTCCATGGTCCTGTCCTCCGCCGCGGTGGACGTGCTGGCCCTGATCCACTATGAGCCCATGGATCAGATGCTGGCGGCGGTCTGCGGCGGGGCCATGATCGGTTTGGCCCTGGGCATCATTTTTGCCCAAGGAGCCACCACCGGAGGCACCGATCTGATCGCCCGCCTGGTCAAGCTGAAGCTGCCCTGGGCATCTATGGGCAAGCTGCTGCTGGTGGTGGATATGGCAGTGATCCTGCTGGTGGCCGTGGCCTTCGGCAACATCACCACCGCCCTGTACGGCATCATTGCCCAGGTGGTCTCCGCCTATGTCACGGACGCGGTGCTGTATGGGCTGGACACGGCCAAGGTTGCCTATATCATCAGCAACTTCGACCGGGAGATCTCTGAGGCCATTGTGCAGCGGATGGACCGGGGCGTCACCATCCTGAAGGGCGAGGGCGCATACTCCGGGGACAAGAAGCGGGTGCTGATGTGCGCCTTCAAGCAGAAGGAGATCGTATCCCTGAAGGAACTGATCTTCGATGTGGACCCCAACGCGTTTATCATCGTCTGCAACGCCCATGAGGTGACCGGAAACGGCTTTAAGACCTATCAGAAAAACGAGATCTGAGACAGAAAACACAGGGCCCCTGGCCCGGAGAGGAGCAGGACATGGCAGACATTGAGAGGCTGAGAAAAAATTTGGAGGACCGCGGCATCCGGAGCAGCTATTTTGCCACCGCACAGGCGGCGGCGGATTACCTGGACCGGCAGATCGATGGGACCACGGTGGGGATCGGCGGCTCTATGACCGTCAAAGCCATGGGGCTCTATCCCCGTCTGTCTGCCCACAACCGGGTGGTGTGGCACTGGGAGGGGGGCAGCCTGGAGGAGGCGGCCGGAACTGAGGTCTATCTGACCTCCGCCAACGGCGTGGCAGAGACCGGGGAGCTGGTCAACATCGACGGGAACTGCAACCGTATCGCCTCCTCGGTGTACGGCCATAAGCGGGTGTACTTTGTGGTGGGGATCAACAAGATCGAGCCGGATTATGACCGGGCCCTGTGGCGGGCCCGGAACATAGCCGCCCCGAAGAACGCCCAGCGCCTGGGCAGAAAGACCCCCTGCGCGGTCAAAGGCGACCGCTGCTATGACTGCAAGAGCCCGGAGCGGATCTGCCGGGGACTGTCGGTGATCTGGGGACGGCCCACGCCGGTGGAGGTCATGGAGGTGGTCCTCATCGGCGAGGAGCTGGGAATGTGACCGCGCCGGGAGGAGACACATGAAGGGAAGGATCCTCGCCGGGGCGCTGTCGGTATCCCTGCTGCTGACCGGCTGCGCCTCGATGCTGACCCGGGAATACGGCTCTGTCGAGCCGCACAGCGCCACCCTGGTGTCCGAGGGGGACGCCAACACCCTGCGGGCGGAGAGCTATCAGGATGTGGTCAACGGTCTGATCTACTTCATCAACCGGGGGGCGGAGAGCGGCTCCATCCGGTTTGACGGGGAGGAGCCGGATGTCCGGGCCCTGCTGGATGAGGCCTGTCTGGAGGTGGTCCAGGAGGACCCTCTGGGGGCGTACGCGGTGGAGTACATCAAATACAATGTGGCCCCCATTGTAGGCAGCTATGAGGCGGACATCCATATCACCTACCGCCGCAGCCGGGAGCAGGTGGCCGCCATCACAGACGCCACAGGAGCCTCGGCCATCCGCAGCGAGCTGAGCGAGGCCCTGGCCGCCTTCTCCCCGGAGGTGGTGCTGCGCATCAGCTATTTTGAGGAGGACGAGGCCTATCTCCGGCAGCTGGTGCGGGAGGCCTACCTCTCCGACCCGGCCTCCGCCTTGGGAATGCCGGAGGCGGAGATCGCCATGTATCCGGAGAGCGGGCCGCGCAGGATCGTGGAGATCCTGCTGACCTATCCCAAGCCCCGGGAGCTTCTGGAGAGTCAGCGCAACTCCCTCCGGCGGGAGGCAGAGCGCCTGGCGGAGGAGTGTGCCGGCGCCTCTGTCCGGGAGCGTCTGGCGTGTCTGGCCGGACTGGCCGGAGCATACGACCCGGCGGGAGGCTCCACCGCCTATGACGCGCTGCTGGGGAGTGGGGCGGACAGCCAGGGACTGGCCCTGTCTTTTGCTCTGCTGTGTACCCAGGCGGAGCTGAACTGCGCGGTGGTGGACGGTCAGCTGGACGGAACCGCCCACCAGTGGAATGTGGTGGAGACGGACAGCGGCTGGCGCCATGTGGATCTGACCCGGGAGGGTGAGTTCCGCTTTTGGACGGACGGGGAGCTGACCGGGGCGGGGTATTCCTGGCGGAGTGACCTGGTCCCCCAGTGCGGAGAGGCGGCCTGATCCCGGCCCGCGTATAAAGGGGAGCAGCGAGAGACAGGAAAACGCAAAAAATATAAAAAAGGTATTGACAGTGGGGAAAAAATCTGATAATATAAACCCTGCTGTTGCGAGTGTAGCTCATCTGGTAGAGCGCCACCTTGCCAAGGTGGAGGTAGCGAGTTCGAGCCTCGTCACTCGCTCCAAAAAAGAAAGACACGACTTCTGATGGTTCCCATAGGTACATTTTCTGAACCGGGTGAATTGTCAGGCACAGAGGCGGACGGCGGAAGCCGTCCGCCTCTGTGTTTTCATGCCAGCAACCGCATGATTGCTTCTTTCTCTGTGAGTTCTTTTACCATGTGCGGTGCGTGGTCGCCCTCCCGCATGGGCGTATCCAGTGCGCCGATGTCCCGGTACACGATCCGGACGCTCTGACCAGCGGAACGGGAGTGTTTCTTCGACCGCTCCCCGATCTCGATGCGCTGGATGAACAGCCGCAGCAGCTGAGAAGTCAGTTCGTCGATGGCGGTGTACTGCTTGGCCTTCTCGATGAAGGCGTCCACATTGGCGACCGAGGCTTTCAGCCTCTCCAGCTGTTCCTCCTTCGTGGGGATAGCCAACTCCAGCTCTTTCTGCTCTCCGTTGTAGTCAGCGGAGAGCATCCGGAACTGTTCGTTGGTCACGCGTCCCAGCACGTTGTCCTCGTAGAGCCGTTTGAACAGGACGCTCAGTTCTCCGTTCCTGCGATACATGGCGTCCAGCTCCTTCTGCACACGGTTGATCTCCCGCCGCAACTCCAGCGTGTTTTTCTGGTTGATGTACTCCGCGAACTGCCGCTCCTTCATCCGGGCGAAATGGGTCACCCTGCGCAGATCGTCCAGCACGATCTGTTTCAAATCTACCTCACGGATTTGGTGCGGTGTGCAGACGTCCTTTCCCCGCTTGCCGTAGGTGGAGCACCGGAAGTAGTACTGATCCTCCCGCATCTTCTCCGTCCGGCACAACACCAAGTATTTTCCGCAGTCGGAGCAGTAGACCAGGCCGGAGAATAGATTGGGTTCCTCCATGTATTTGGGCGGTCGGCGCTTGTGCTGGCGAACCTCCTGAACGATCTCCCAGAGTTCCTGCGATACCAGCGGAGCATGGGTGTTCTTCACCAGGATCTGCTCGCTCTCCGGCCTGCGGATCTGCTTCTTGTTTTTGTAGGAGAGCGTCGTGTGTTTCATGCTGAGCGTGTGGCCAAGATAGGCAATATTCTCCAGGATATTTGCCACTGTCTTGCCGCACCAGCTATACGGGCGGGTCGTGTCCAGGTGGTTGCAGGCTGCCCCGGTAGCCTGGTAGTACTGGTTGGTCGGGTTCAGGATTTGCTCTCTGGTCAGGATCCTGGCGATCTGGTTGGGCCCTTTCCCGGCGGCGCACAGCTCGAATATCCGGCATACCACAGGGGCAGTCGCCTCGTCCGGTATGATTTCTTTGGATTGTGCGTCCTTTTTCCGGTAGCCGTAGGGCGGTTTGGAGCCAAGTCGTTCCCCGCGTTCCGCCTGCATCTTCTTGATGGCCCGCACCTTTTTGCTGGTGTCCTTGGCGTGGAGTTCGTTGGCCCAGTTGCGGATGGGGTTGAAGTCGTTGCTGCTCTCCACCAGGGAATCCACGCTGTCGTTGACCGCGATGAACCGGACGCCCTTCTCCGGGAAGTAGAGCTCTGTCAACTGGCCCACCTGCAGGTACTCCCGTCCCAGGCGGCTGAGATCCTTGACGATCAGGGTCTCCACCTCGCCGTTCTCGATCATCTCCACGATCTTCTTCCACGCGGGCCGGTCGAAGTTGGTGCCGGAGTATCCGTCGTCAGATAGGAACAGGGTGTTCTCAAATCCATTGTCTGCCGCGTACTTCTCCAGAAACAGCTTTTGGTTGTAGATGGAATTTGACTCCCCCTGCCGCTCGTCCTCCTGACTGAGCCGGCCATAGAGGATATTATATTTTTGGCTTGCCATATTCTGTAACCTCCTTTTCCTGGGGCAAGCCGGTATGGGGTAAGGACAGTATACCCCACCGGCTCCCCCAAGTCTACTGAAACATCAGGCGCTGTGGCCCTGATCCGCGAACTCGGCGTCAATCAGGGAGAGCAGCTTATCCGTGGGCGTCGCTATGGCCTCAGAGGGAAACGCAGAGGTCACATAGAATACTTTCCCCCGGATGAGTATCTCCCGCTGGCTCTCCAGGTGATCCTCCCGCTGTTGGTAATTGGTGTCCCGGAATGTGGTCAGGATTTCTCCACCGCGCTGCTCCCGTAACACGGCCATCTCTGGACGGTAGCCGCCCAGAACGCCGGTGTCCCGATATGCTTCGTAATCTTTTTTCATATTCGCCTTTCTTCCCATATCAGGGAACGGTTGGCCTCAGCCCAGAGACTGCTGCCAGGTTGGTTCTTCTTCATGGTCGTCCTCCTTATGGCCGAGGGCGATCTTCTTTTCCTGCTCTCTGCGCAGGGTCTTATGGTCAGAGCGGTGGGGCATGGTGGTGCTGTCCATCACGGGATCAGCACCTTGACCGCGTTCCAGAATGCGGCCAAGCCAGACCAGATGGTCCGCAAGACCACCATGCCCACCAGCGTCCCCAGCAGGAGCAAGATCAGCCAGGCCAGTACAGACAGCGCCGTATCCAAACCGGGCGGCGAGATAGAGAGTTCTTTCTTCTTCCCAGCCTGTCGCACTGCCGCCCGCAGCTGGCCCACCTCCCGCGACAGGGCCTCCAACTGCTCCTGAGTGGGCAGCTGCCCCACCTGTCGGCTCAATGCCCGAAGCATGGCCTCCTGTGCGCCGGCGCTGGCTTCCAAGCGCTCCAGCCGTGCCAGCTGTTCGCTCCACTCCTGCTGGGGCGGATGCGCTGGGAACATAGGGGCTGACTGCGGCGGCAGGTTCAGCCGTTTCAGTTCTTCCACGGACAATCTCTGCCCGGATTCGGAATTCATCTTCCATGACCTCCTTGGTGTACTTTGTTTCGTGGAGCCGGTCGTCCCGGCACTTCATGCCCGTGGGCGTGGTGTAGGTGATGTTCTTCCGACCCTCTGTCCATCGTACCTGATACCCCTCGCTCTCCATCAGGGAGAGAAACTCCTCTTTGGTGGAGGCGTACCGCATACACTGGTCGATGGTGTTCATCAGCCGGAACTTCCAGCTCTCGCCCTTGGAGGCGGAGCGGTATTCCCGACTGCGCATCCTTTTCCTCGTGACCTGCTTCTGTGGAGGCGGCAGAGTCTCCAGATGATGTGCTGCGCATATCTCATCGTTGGCCAGCCGGTGTGCCTGGAGGTCGGCGGCGCTCTGGTGGAGTTTTTTTCCGTCCCGGAAGCTGACGCTGTTGACGATCAAGTGACTGTGCAGATGGTCTGTGTCAATGTGGGTGGCTACCAGCACCTCGAAGTTGGGGAACTCCCGCTGGGCCAGTTCCAGCGCAATGGTGTGGGCCTCCTGAAGCGTCAGGTCATCCGTCTCCGCGAAGGACTGGACGAAGTGGTAGTACTGCCGCCCGTCGATTTTGCGGTATCGCTCCTTTGTGAGCTGCATCTCTGAGAGAGCAGATTGGGCGGTGCAGTTCCATCCGGACACCAGCCGCTGTCTTTCCCACAGCGTCTTTTCGTCCTGCTGGGTGTACCGCAGCACTCCGCCCAGCGCGCCCCGGCCTCCGCCCCGGTTCTTGACGGCAGTAAAGGTTGCCATCTTAGGTCACCTCCCGCAGGAGCTGACGGAGCTGCTCGCTGATCTGCTGGTAACTCTCCGCAAACCTGTCACCGTACACCACGGTGACCTTTCCCATGTTGGCCAGAGTGGTGAGCTGGTTCAGGTTTCGTCCCTGAGCCTTCAGTTCAGTGAGCACCTGCTCTAGCCCGTCCACCCGCACGATTTCTTTTCCCAATCCGCTGTAGCACAGGTAATCGGTGACCGTCAGGCCAGCGGCTTTTGCCTGCTCCTGAATGATTCTCTTGATACGGGGCGTCACCCGCAGGGTGATGATCTCGCTCTTTTTTACTCTCTGCATGGCTCCTCCTTTTCCCCCGCAGGGGCCGGGTTCGGGGCAGCGCCCCGGAACGGTGGCCGGCGTATAGCTGGACGCGATGCTTGCCCTCCCAAAAGGGAGGAATCCGCATCCTCGGCCCTGTTCACACTCTGGTTTGTCAACACTTGGTCGGACACAGGGTCGATAGGGACGATTTCTCTGGCACCCTCCAAATCGACACTATCGGCACGGTGCAGCTCGATGAGCCGCTTTCCGTTGCTGCGGCGCACCACGGTGGAGATCCCGGCTTTGCTTAGAGCGTCAACGCTTTGCAGGATCATCCGAGCTACTTTTTTGGGCGTGATGCCCCGGCTCCGGTCAGGGTCGATCTGCTCGGACAGCTCCGTGGGAGTGCCGATAAAATTCTCCCGGCCAGTCAGGAAGGCAGAGAGGAGCGTGACGATCTGCTCCCCTGGTTTCTGCTCCTGCGTCCCGCTGTCCGACACCAGCTCCCACACATTTTCGCTGCCGCGCTGGAGCTCAAGCTCCCGGTACTCGATGTCCCGGCCCACGCAGGAGAGCTTCACCCTGCCGCTGCCACGTTTTTCTTCCACCAAGATGAAGCTGGAATCCACCGCGCCGCTGATAGCCGTCGTACCGGAGATGCGGCTGAACACATCGTCGGCAAGTTCCTTCCGCAGATGGTGGATCAGCAGAATGGCGATGCCGTGGGCGTCTGCGATGTGCTTCAGCACAGAGAGGTCACGGTAGTCATTTGCGTAGGTGTTGTCATAGCCGGCGCCACGGATCATTTGCAGCGTGTCAATGATGACCAGCACCGTGTCTGGGTGCTCAGAGAGGAACGCACAGAGCTGTTCCTCCAGACCCTTGCCGAGGGTGTCGCTGTTGGTGGAGAAGTGGACGCTGGCGGGGGCGTCCTCCGTGATCTCAAACAGGCGGTTCTGGATGCGGAGGGTGGAGTCCTCCAAGCAGAGGTAGAGCGTGGTGCCCTGCTTCACACCCATGCCCCAGACAGTTTCACCCTTCGCCACCGTGACCGCCAGCCATAGCGCCAGCCATGACTTTCCCACCTTGGGTGAGCCTGCGAGGATGTGCAGACCCTGAGAGAGCAGCGTGTCTACCACGAAGTTCAGCGGTGTGAGCGGCTGACTCATCAGGCTTTCTCCGTCGATGGTCAGCAATCGGTTTTCTTTTTTCAATTTTTGTTCCTCCGAATAAAAGGATAAGGGCAGAGACCTCGCTGCAGTCGAGGCTCTAACCCTTTCACTTGATTATTCTGTATTTTTTGATAGAATGAGAATATCACCGGACAGCCGTAAAACAGATATGGGACAGGAGGGCGATGCTATGCCGCTGGGAATACAGCAGAACAATAACTTTGCTCAGATTATAGTCGACATTTGGAATGACAAAGTTTTTTATCAGGAGCAGGAGTTCCCTGCGGGATTTATGGCTGCGTCCATTTTAAACATTTCCGAAGATGATTTGAAGGAATTGATACAGGCTGGCGGAGCACCCACCTTTCTTTTTCCGGTAGTCATACAGGGCAGTGATGTGGAAGCGGCTCGAGTGCTCCCCGTATTGCGGGAGCGAATGATTTATCTGACAAAAGAGATCTGGAAGTACCCACCCTTTTGCTATAGCAACCCCGAAAAAGAACTGCGACGAATCGATATCCTGTTTGATGACAATGCCCTTTCCAAAATACGCACACCGAACTCAGAGTTTCAACAGGAATTTATGATATTCTGCGCCGCGATCACGCGCATCCCGATGGCGATCCTGCACTTCATTGCGGCTGGCCGTTTCTTTGAACTGGATTATCTGCGCCGTCTGAAAAAGCGGAACGAAACTTATTTTGCCATGGCCGCGCATGACTGCTTCAGCAGTAAAGAATTTTGGGATGAACTGCGGGAACTGCAAAGTTGGGATCGGGATATAGAGCCGTTCTCTGTGTATCCAGAATTAACGTCCACCTATGTGT
>OWJB01001400.1_pt1 | contig 10809 bp, 10 predicted proteins | sample 1732861 | NCBI WGS metagenome assembly OWJB01 (sample SAMN05065762, study PRJEB22554) | human gut metagenome | biome: ENVO:2100002; feature: ENVO:00000062; material: ENVO:00002003 | host: Homo sapiens | place: USA
TCTGATAGGAATATGTCAGCTTCGCTGACCAGAATCACGCGCCAAGTCTCACGGATGTTCGACTTGTATAAAAGCGCTGTGCGCTGGCTATGAGGGGCAGACCCTGGGTGCTGGAGAGTTGAAAGCTGTGATGTGAGAGAAAGGGAGATATCCGGCGCAAAGAGGGGGAATTATGAGAGGTTCAGAAGGAGAGGGAGGAAAAGAGAAGAAGTGTTCTGGTTGTGGGGAAAGGGGGAGATGTGTTATGATGGGGAAGTCAGAAGCTTTGGGGATCTGGGCGTGAAAGGTTTTCGGGAGGGGTTCGGTTTCTTCTCCGGGAGAGCGTGGGCGCGAGGATCTGTTTTAAAAATGTAGTTGACAAACCAGAACATATGTACTAATATAGAACCAGAACAAACATTCGTTCGATGGAGAGCGTGGGCGAAGAATCTGGGATAAGGAGATTAATGATGGCGAATAACACAATGAATGATGAGAATAAAAAGAAAGCATTAGACGCAGCAATTGCAAAGCTTGAGAAAGATTTTGGTAAGGGAGCAGTTATGAAGCTGGGTGATCCGGCGGCACAGGTGCATGTTGAGACGGTTCCGACCGGTTCTCTGAGTCTGGATCTGGCACTTGGTGTTGGTGGTGTTCCGAAAGGACGTATTATTGAAATTTATGGACCTGAATCAAGTGGTAAGACGACCGTTGCATTACATATGATCGCAGAAGTACAGAAAAGAGGCGGCATTGCGGGATTTATCGATGCAGAGCATGCACTGGATCCGGTATATGCGAAGAATATCGGTGTAGATATTGATGAACTTTACATTTCGCAGCCAGACAGCGGAGATCAGGCACTGGAGATCACTGAGACAATGGTACGTTCCGGTGCGATTGACATTATCGTAGTCGATTCTGTTGCGGCACTTGTTCCGAAGCAGGAGATTGAGGGTGATATGGGTGATACACATGTAGGTCTGCAGGCAAGACTGATGTCACAGGCACTCAGAAAGCTGACACCGGTTATCAGTAAATCAAACTGTGTTGTAATCTTTATCAACCAGCTGCGTGAGAAGGTTGGTGTTATGTTCGGTAATCCGGAGACAACAACCGGGGGACGGGCACTGAAGTTCTATTCATCTGTCCGTATGGATGTCCGCAGAACTGAGACTCTGAAGCAGGGCGGAGAGATGGTTGGTAACCATGTCCGCGTGAAGATCGTGAAGAATAAAATTGCACCTCCGTTCAAGGAAGCAGAATTTGATATCATGTTCGGAAAAGGAATTTCCAGAGAAGGAGATATTCTGGATCTTGCGACGAAGATCGATCTGGTCAATAAGAGTGGTGCGTGGTATGCATACAACGGAGAAAAGATCGGTCAGGGACGTGAGAATGCAAAGTCTTATCTGACTGCACATCCGGAGATTATGGAAGAGATTGAAGAAAAAGTCCGTGCGCATTACGGAATCGGTGCAGAAGGGCAGGAAGCAGCAGAAGAACCGGCACAGGCTGCTCCGGCAGATGCTGAAGAAGTGATGGATGAGGAAGAATAAAACATATGATGAGAATTACCCGAATCGAGCCAGTTACAAAGACAAAGTATCGGGTATCTGTTGATGAGCAGTTCGCCTTTGTGGTTTACAAAGGCGAACTGTCCCGTTTTCACCTGAAAGAAGAGTGTGAACTGACAGAGGATACTTATGCAAAGATCAAAGAAGTCCTTTTGAAGCGGGCAAAGCTTCGTGCGATGCACCTGCTCAATGACATGGCAAGAACTGAATTCCAGCTCAGGGATAAACTAAAGCTGGGCGGTTATCCATCGGAGATCACAGAAGCGGCGGTTGCCTATGTGAAATCATTTGGATATATCAATGATGATGCCTATATCCGAAACTTTATAGACAGCAGGAAAGATAAAAAGAGCAGACGGGAGATTTATGCCCTTCTGAGACAGAAGGGCGTGGATATGAACCGGGCGGAAGAGATCATGGAAGAGATGTATGAAGTGCATTCTGATCAGGAAGCAATCCGGGAGCTTCTTCGCAAAAAACACTGGGATTTTGCCTGTACAGATCCGAAAGAAAAGCAGAAAATATATGGATATTTGGTGCGGAAAGGATTTCGTTACGAAGATATCCGTCAAGTAATACAAGTTTGCGATTGGAATGCTTGACATATTTGTGAAAACAGTATAGAATTTAAGTGTTGTATTTGTACAATGAAAACTAAATAAGGAGGTGCTCCTGTGCTGATACCTATAATTATTGCTGTAGTTGTTACGCTTATAGTAGTAATGCCGGTTACTTATTTTGTTACTGTTTCCAAGCTGAAGAACGATGCGAATTCTAAGATTGGGAACGCTGATGTAAAAGCAAGGGAAATTATTGATGATGCTTTGAAGACAGCAGAGACAAAGAAGAAGGAAGCACTTTTGGAAGTAAAGGAAGAGTCCATCAAGACAAAGAATGAACTTGAAAAAGAGACTAAGGAACGCAGAGCTGAACTTCAGCGTTATGAAAAGCGTGTACTTTCAAAAGAAGAATCTCTGGATAAGAGATCTGCGGCAATTGAGCAGAGAGAGACTGCATTTACTGCAAAAGAGACAGCGATGAAGCAGCGGGAGGCTGAAGTTGAAGAACTCAGCCAGAAAAGAGTACAGGAACTAGAAAGAATCTCAGGACTTACCTCCGAACAGGCAAAGGATTATCTATTAAAAACTGTTGAAGAAGATGTGAAACATGACACTGCCAAGATGGTGAAAGAGCTTGAAACACGTGCAAAGGAAGAGGCTGACAAGAAGGCGAAAGAATATGTTGTCACCGCAATCCAGAGATGTGCGGCAGATCATGTGGCTGAAACTACGATCTCGGTAGTTCAGCTTCCAAGTGACGAGATGAAGGGTAGAATTATCGGACGAGAGGGACGGAATATCCGTACTCTTGAGACACTGACAGGAGTAGAACTTATTATTGATGATACTCCGGAGGCAGTTGTTCTTTCCGGATTTGATCCAATTCGAAGAGAAGTGGCAAGAATTGCACTGGAGCGTTTGATCGTAGATGGACGAATCCATCCTGCAAGAATCGAAGAGATGGTTGAGAAAGCGCAGAAAGAAGTAGAGACTATGATGCGCGAAGAAGGAGAGGCTGCAGCACTTGAAGTTGGTGTACACGGCATCCATCCAGAACTGATTCGTCTTCTTGGACGTATGAAGTTCAGAACGAGCTACGGTCAGAATGCACTGAAGCATTCGATCGAGGTTGCTCAGCTTTCCGGATTGCTTGCGGGCGAGATCGGGCTGGATGTCCGTATCGCAAAGCGTGCAGGTCTTTTACATGACATCGGTAAATCGATCGATCACGATGTAGAAGGTTCACATGTTCAGATTGGTGTAGACCTTTGTAGAAAATACAAAGAGTCACCGCTTATAATCAATGCGGTAGAAGCACATCATGGTGATGTAGAACCACAGTCTCTGATTGCAGGCGTTGTTCAGGCAGCAGATGCGATTTCAGCTGCAAGACCAGGTGCAAGAAGAGAAACCTTGGAGACATACACAAACAGATTAAAACAGTTAGAAGATATTACCAACCAGTTTAAAGGGGTTGAAAAGTCATTTGCTATTCAGGCGGGTAGAGAGATTCGCGTAATGGTAGTTCCAGAACAAGTATCTGATGATGATATGGTATTGCTGGCAAGAGATATTTCAAAACAGATTGAATATGAATTGGAATATCCAGGTCAGATTAAAGTAAATGTAATCCGGGAATCCCGTGTTACAGATTATGCTAAATAACACGATAATCAGAAAATGACAGCCGTTCAAAAGATTAGATCTTTTGGATGGCTGTATTTAATTTGCGCGAGCAACGAGCCAAAGTCCGTGCTTGCACGAGGCTCTGGCGACTGCCGCGATAACTTGAGAAATTCGCGGAGCGTGTTTCTCATAATTATGTGAAAAGGGAGTGTAAAACGGATGGAAAAAGAGATCAAACGTGTAAAAAGAGAGCGGGTATATCAGGGAACGATCGTTGATGTATATAAAGATTATATGGAATTTTCCAATGGAAACCATGAGGTGTGGGATTATATCCACCACAAAGGGGCTGCGGCTGTGATCCCTGTGATGGATGACGGCAGACTCCTGATGGTAAGACAGTACCGGAATGCACTGGACCGCTTTACACTGGAGCTTCCGGCAGGAGGGCTGGACCAGGCGGATGAACCGGGACGAGACTGTTCGGCAAGAGAATTGGAAGAAGAGACCGGTTATCGCAGTGATGATCTGGAATGGCTGATCACTCTTCGGACAACCGTGGCACTTTGCAACGAAAAAATCGAAGTTTATGTGGCACGAAACCTGATCCGTACCCATCAGCATCTGGATGAGAATGAATTTGTGAATATAGAGGCACATACGGTTGAAGAATTGAAGCAGATGATCTTTGAAGGAAAGATTGAAGATTCCAAGACTGCAGCCGCCATCCTTGCCTATGATGCCAAGTATAATAGATAAAGTGCACGCATAATTGACAGCTCCGGTCATATAATGAACTATGTGAAATTATTGGAGGCCGGAATGTGGAATTTTATCGGAAGAAATATCAGCTGCCCATGCTATATCTGATCGGTTTTGGAACGGGTATCTTATATGCTAATTTTATTGCGAAAAATTATGTTACGATGACTGGAATTTTCCATGAATATTTTCTAAATCAGTATACACAGGTGAAAATCATAAATGAAGATTACCTGTGGTACCTGCTCAGATGGAGAGTGATGCCTCTGGCGTTAGCGGTCTGTGTGGCAAATCTGGGGTTTCGCAGACTGACAGCAACCGGAATCCTCCTTTGGACAGGCTTTGCGGCAGGGATACTGTCTGTAGCGGCAGTTTTAAGGATGGGACTTCGCGGAATGCTGCTGTGTATTGCCGGTATTTTCCCGCAATATATTTTTTATGTACCGGCATATCTGCTATTGATCCGGTATTATTACCGTTATCCGCAAAGTGAATGGAATGGAACAAAAACAGGATTTACTGTTATGATGATTGTGGCGGGAATTTTGTCTGAGGTATATTTAAACCCCGGGATTGTACGTTGGTTTGTTAAGGTTCTTACATAGCAGGAATGTGTTCAGCCACATTTTAGCGTCAGGCGATAGAAAATGACAGAAAGCCCTCTTACTGAACAATTCGGTAAAGAGGACTTTCTACCGCTTTCTATCGCCCTTGTTTTATCAGGAGAAATATGCAGCAGCCAAATGTAAGAAGCTGGCTTGCAAGCAGTGCCCACAGATAGCCAAGAATCCCGAACTGCGGAATCAGAAACAGAACACCACAGATTCGTACTGCCAGGGAGAACAGATTGATCAGAAAAGTTTTTCCGGCAAGATCCAGACCGTTTAACACACTGATCAGTGCGGTGTTACTATAGAGAAAAGGACAGATAAATGCCAGTGTTAAGATATAATTCCCGGCTTCTGGTGTATGAAAGATCCGACTGCTGATAAAGCCGGATGCGGTAAAGAAAAATAGCAGGCAGGCAAAACCAAGAAACAGGCAGAAAAAAATAACTTTCCGTAAAAGCTGCGGAAGAGCATGCTTTTTCTGAGTATCCGGCATACTGGCAACTTCAGGGAGGAGCATTGTGGAGATGGAATTGGTGAGGGCAGATGGAAATAAAATGCAGGGAAGGGCAATTCCGGTCAAAATTCCGTAGGTGCTAAGAGAAGCGGAAATACTCATTCCATACTTTTGCAGGGCAAGCGGAATGGAAATTGCTTCCAGACTCTGAAAAAGATTCAGAAGAACTCTGCTTGCGGTCAGTGGAAGAGCAGAAAAAAGCAGGGCAGGAACAGCAGAAAGAGCCGGCTCCTGGCGTGAGGAGAAAGGCTGCCCGGCAGTTCTGAACGTATGGATGCAAAGAAATGCGGCTGCAATTTCACCACCGACAATTCCGAGGACAGCAATTGCGACAGATGGTGTAAAAGCGGTATGAACACCGGCTATATAGAGGAGGATAACAAAAAAGATCCGGACCAGCTGTTCAAATAATTGGGAGAGGGCAGGAAGCCGGATCTGCTTGAGCCCCAGAAAGTAACCACAGCTGCAACTGTGCAGAGCTGCGAATGGAAGTGCATATGCTATCAGGGAGATGAGAGAGGCACAGCGGGGATCGCCAAGTATGACTGTGGCGAGAAAAACAGCATTTTTCTGCAACAGAAAAAGACAGCAGATGGAAAGAAAAAGAGAACAAAGCAGTGCTGCTTTCAGGTAAGAATAAGTTTTTGCGGACTGCTTTTTTGCAGAAGAGGCGGCAACCAGGCGCGCCAGAGCCGTCTCGATCCCTGCTGAAGCTGCGGCATAAGTAAGTGTGTAGACAGGGAAAATCAGCTGATACAGACCGATTTCTTCGGCAGGGAAAGATCTGCTGAGAAAAATACGGTAAAAAAATCCCATTACACGAGTGAGAATGCCGGTTACAGTAAGGATAAAAGTTCCTTTCAGGAGAAAATGTTTTTGTGACATAGCAGCTCCGAAGGCATTTTTGTTTTAAAATATATGCAAGAAACAGCCTTGACAGAACATAGCAGAGGTGATATCCTCAGTTTGATAGAAATCCTAGTAAAACAGTGGGATATAAAAATAAAGAGAAGGTGATGGATTGAAGATCTCAACGAAGGGACGTTATGGTTTACGCGCCTTTATCGATCTTGCGTGTTATGGCGCAGAAGAACCAGTTTCCATCAGCAGTATATCAGCCAGGCAGGAGATCTCGGAACGATATCTGGAACAGCTCATGGCGAAGCTGAAAAAGGCAGGTCTTGTCAAGAGTATCCGTGGAGCGGGAGGAGGATATCGGCTGGCAAAGGATGCGGCAGAAGTTTCTGTTGGCGATGTACTCAGAGCACTTGAAGGAGACTTGGAACCTGCGACTTGTGCAGCACTTCATTCGGAAGACAGCTGTGAGATCCAGGGCAGCTGTATCACGAAATATGTCTGGAAGAAAGTCAATGAAAGCATGGCACAGACGGTAGACAGTATTATGATAAATACCCTTGTGGAAATGAATAAAGAAGTAAAGAAAGAAGGACAAAAAGATGAGTAAGTTAATTTATTTGGATAACGCAGCAACAACAAAAACTGCACCGGAAGTTCTGGAAGCAATGCTGCCATATTTTACAGAGCAGTACGGCAATCCGTCTGCGATCTACAGCTTCGCATCCCATAACAAAGATGTTGTGGCAGAACAGAGAGAAAGAATCGCAAACGCACTTGGCGCAAAGAGCAACGAGATTTATTTTACGGCCGGCGGATCAGAGTCTGACAACTGGGCACTCAAAGCAACCGCAGAGGCTTATCAGAATAAAGGAAAACATATTATCACAACCAAGATCGAACATCATGCGATCCTGCATACAGCAGCTTATCTGGAAGAACGCGGATTTGAAGTGACTTATCTTGATGTGGATGAATACGGAAAAGTAAATCCGGCAGATGTGGAAGCAGCAATCCGCCCGGATACCATCCTGATCTCTGTAATGTATGCAAACAACGAGATCGGAACGATTGAACCGATCAAAGAGATCGGTGAGATCGCCCACAAACATGGTATTCTGTTCCACACAGACGCCGTACAGGCTTTCGGACAGGTTCCGATCAATGTAGATGAATGTCATATTGATATGTTAAGTGCCAGCGGACACAAGCTGAACGGACCAAAAGGAATCGGATTCCTCTATATCAGAAAAGGCGTGAAGATCCGTTCTTTCGTTCATGGTGGGGCACAGGAAAGAAAACGTCGTGCAGGTACAGAAAATGTTCCGGGTATTGTTGGAATCGGTACAGCAACAAAACGTGCTATTGCTACGATGGAAGAACGTACAGCAAAAGAGCGCGAGATGAGAGATTATCTGATCAAACGTGTGATGGAAGAAATCCCGTACACCAAGTTGAACGGACATTCGACAGACCGTCTGCCAAATAACGCAAACTTCTGCTTCCGTTTCATTGAGGGTGAATCTATGCTGATCCGTCTTGACATGGCAGGAATTTGTGGATCCAGTGGATCTGCATGTACATCCGGATCTCTTGATCCATCCCATGTACTTCTTGCAATCGGACTGCCACACGAGATTGCACATGGATCTCTGCGCCTGACTCTGAATGAAGAGATCACAAAAGAAGACATTGATTATGTAGTAGATCAGCTCAAGACAATCGTAAGCGATTTGCGAGGAATGTCACCACTTTATGAAGATTTTGTAAAAAAAACAGAATAAATAATACGATAGAAAATACAGCTTTAGGAGGAATTTACAATGTATACAGAGAAAGTAATGGATCATTTTCAGCATCCACGTAATATGGGAGAAATCGAGAACGCAAGCGGAGTGGGTACTGTTGGTAACGCCAAATGTGGTGATATCATGAGAATCTATCTTGACATTGATGATAACGGAATCATCAATGATGTAAAATTTAAGACATTCGGATGCGGTGCGGCTGTTGCAACAAGCAGTATGGCGACAGAACTTGTAAAGGGAAAACATATTTCAGAAGCAATGCAGGTGACAAACAAAGCCGTTATGGAAGCACTTGACGGACTGCCGCCGGTTAAGGTACACTGTTCTTTACTGGCAGAGGAGGCAATCCATGCAGCGCTGTGGGATTATGCAGAGAAGCACGGGATCAAGATTGAAGGACTCCAGAAGCCGAAGAACGATATCAGTGAAGGTGAAGAAGCAGAAGAGGAAGAGTATTAGAATTTTCTGCGGGAGAAAAGAGAATGGCAAAAAAGAAAGTGGTAGTCGGAATGTCGGGTGGTGTCGACTCATCGGTAGCGGCATATCTTCTGAAAGAACAGGGGTATGATGTGATCGGTGTTACGATGCAGATCTGGCAGGACGAAGAATCGAAAATACAGGAAGAAAACGGCGGATGCTGTGGACTCAGTGCGGTAGATGATGCCAGAAGAGTTGCGGCACAGATCGGCATTCCGTATTATGTGATGAATTTCAAGAAGGATTTTCAGGAGAAGGTAATCGATTATTTTGTGGATGAATATCTGCATGGCCGGACACCGAATCCGTGCATTGCGTGTAACCGTTATGTAAAATGGGAATCCCTTCTTACGCGGAGCATGGAGATCGGAGCAGACTATATTGCAACAGGTCACTATGCGAGAGTAGAACAGTTGCCGAACGGACGCTATGCGATCCGGCATTCGGCAACCTGGTCAAAAGACCAGACCTATGCGCTTTATAATCTTACCCAGGATCAGCTGAGAAGAACGCTGATGCCTGTCGGTGAATACGAAAAAGACCAGATCCGCGAGATCGCAAAAGAGATCGGATTGCAGATTGCGAACAAACCGGACAGTCAGGATATCTGTTTTGTATCCGATGACGATTATGCATCTTTTATTGAAGAAGAAAGTAACCAGAAAATCCCGGAAGGTAATTTTGTAACACCGGACGGAAAGATCCTGGGACGACATAAAGGAATCATCCACTATACGATCGGACAGAGAAAAGGACTTGGACTTTCTCTTGGGTATCAGGCATTCGTGCTTGAGATCCGCACGGATACGAATGAAGTTGTGATTGGGACAAATGAAGATCTGATGACGACGCGGGTCCGTGCAAATAAGCTGAACTTTATGACAGTAGAGGACCTGGAAGGCGAGATGCGCGTATTTGCTAAAATCAGATATAACCATAAAGGGGACTGGTGCACAGTCCGCAAAACGGGAGAAGATGAGATAGAGTGCATCTTTGAGACACCGCAGAGAGCGGTTACACCGGGGCAGGCACTGGTACTGTATGATGGAGATTATGTACTTGGAGGCGGAACAATTCTGGGATAGCTCAGAATTGTTCTGTTTTTTGTATATTGGGACCGGACTGCGATCCAACCAATGATTTGCAGGAAAGCCGGGGATTTACACATGAAGAATGGCAAGGAGGGGAAAATATGAGAGCGGACTGCCATATGCATACTTATTTTTCCGGAGATTCAGAGGCAAAACCGGAAGATATGATTCTTGCAGCAATCGATAAAGGACTGGAAGCAATTTGTTTTACGGATCATGAAGACATTGATTATTTTTGTGATGATATTGAATTTGTGTTTGATCCGGAAACCTATTTTAAAGAGCTTGGAGCACTGAAGGAAAAGTATAAGGAGAAACTGGATATCCGGATCGGTGTAGAGTTTGGACTTCAGCCGCACCTTGCGAAGAAAGCAAAAGCATTTACCACGGCAAATCCGTATGACTTTGTGATCGGATCCATGCATGTGGTTGGCGGGAAGGATCCTTATTATCCTGAGTTCTTTGAGGGAATTTCGGATGAAGAGGCCTACCGGATGGCACTTCGGGAGACAATAGCCGATATCAGGGCTGTAGCGGATTTTGATGTTCTCGGACATCTGGATTATGTGGTACGCTATGGAAAACACCGGGAACGGGAATATTCTTACAGCAGATTTGCGGATGAAATAGATGAAATCCTGCGGTATCTTATTGAACACGGGAAAGGGCTGGAAGTCAATACGGCAGGACTGAAGTATGGCCTTCCTTTTGCACATCCGCATCCGGATGTGTTAAAAAGATACAAAGAGCTGGGTGGAGAGATCATCACCGTCGGCGCAGATGCACATAAACCAGAGCATGTAGGGTATGATTTTAACATAGTTGACAATATTCTCGAAGCATGTGGTTTTAAATATTATGCAGAATTCATAAAAAGGACCCCGGTTTTCAGGAAAATAAAGCTGTCTCTTATACACATCTGACGCTGCCGACGAACTCTAGGGTGTAG
>OWJB01001407.1_pt1 | contig 10756 bp, 6 predicted proteins | sample 1732861 | NCBI WGS metagenome assembly OWJB01 (sample SAMN05065762, study PRJEB22554) | human gut metagenome | biome: ENVO:2100002; feature: ENVO:00000062; material: ENVO:00002003 | host: Homo sapiens | place: USA
CCTAGAGTTCGTCGGCAGCGTCAGATGTGTATAAGAGACAGATCATATGATCAATGGCTATTTAGGAGTGAATTATAATTGGAAAGATGTATATGTAGATACTCGCTTGATGCTTGATTATAATACTAATGTGAGACATGTCTATTGGCCATCCGATTTGATGGAATCTGCTAGTTTTGTTTCTGATTATTCGGGTTATAATCGCCGTTTATCTTGGAAGTCAACAGTCTCATATTCATTGAATATTTCGAATGCACATCTATTTGATTTTGAGTTACAGGAGATAATTCAAAAAGATGTACAACATTACAATTATGCCAAAGGATACGATGGTAAAGATGATACAAAACCTACAACGAATGGTGGTGGTTTTCAGCACATACAACGTTTTGCCGATAAAATGCAGAATAATCTAGTTAGTTCTTTATTATCTATTGATTATCGTTATAAAGACATTTTTGGGGTAAAAACACTCTTTCGTTATGATGGAGCATCTAATGTGCAGAAAAATAATCGTTGGCTATTTACTCCGGCTTTTAGTATAGATTGGAACTTGAAAAATCATTTGTTTGCAAATAATAAAGTTCTGACAGATTGGTCTATGAACGTTTCATGGGCTCGGATAGGACGATTCCTAGATAATAATCGATTTGCAGCTGGTCCCCAATATACCGGTGAAGAATTGACTGGATTAGGAAAGCCTGTGATGTCGTCTTATTATGGATATGCTACTGTGGCTCGGCCTTATAATACTGGGTGGATTGGCTATGGCATATCGTGGCCTTATTCTGATAAATGGAATATTGGTACGTCCATCGCTTTATTTAATAATCGTTTGAATTTGTCTTTAGAGTATTATAATAATACAGAATGTGATTTAATTACTACAGTTCCTGTAGCTCAGGAATATGGATATAAGTACCAGTATGCAAATGGTATGAAAATAAGGAATTCAGGGGTTGAGATGAATATTACCGGTAAAATTTTCGATAATCCCAAAAGCTTTTCATGGGAAACCACTTTAGGACTGGCTTACAATCACAATGAATTATTAAGATTGCCTGGTGGAGTCAAAGACCTAGTAATAGGAAATAGAAAATTAAAAGTTGGACATTCAATTGATGAATTTTGGGTATATTCCAATGAAGGTATTTATAAGAGTGATGAAGAGGTTCCTTCCATTAACGGAGTTAAACTTGCAATGAGTTCAATACCTTTTTCTAAAAATGATCCGAAGTGGAAAGATGTAAATGGAGATAATGTGATAAATGAGAGTGATAAAATAATGAAAGGTCATATCTTGCCTCCACTTACAGGTAACTTTGTAAATCAGTTTAAGTATAAGCGTTTTGATTTAGGAGTTAATTTATTTTTTGCATTAGGACATGATGCTCTAAATTATCGTTCTTCGCAGCGTTATAACTTTCTTAATTTAGATAATATTCCTTCATTGGAATCAGTGAAAGAAATCTTCTTTTGGCAAAACACGAATGATAAGAATGATTATCCAATCTATAATCAAATGAGCGGGCTTACTCCTTATCAGGCTGAACAGGATTTATTTATGGAAAAATTATGGTATATAAAATTACGTTCTGTAACACTAGGATATACTCTGCCGATTCAAAAGAAAATCAAGCCGGGAAAAGGGCAAAAAAAGAAAGATTCAAAGAATACATTAAAAGATATATATTTTTATGTCACTGGAAATAATTTATTTACAATCACAGATTTTAGCGGAGATGATCCGGAGTTGATTGATTTTGACGGTTATTATAGAGGGTATGGACAGGCTTTATCTCGTTCTGTAGTGGTAGGCTTAAGGTTTAATTTTTAATTGATGTGATATGAACATATTGAAGATATATAAAATGTCATGTATCAAAGGTGAGATGATGATCATTTCATTAATAACAATGTTACAATTTTCGTCATGTAATGATTTGTTGGAGAATGATAACAAGTTCTATCATGTTGCAACACAAGAACAACAATGGAATTCTCTATCGGATACACGTTCGGCTTTGTTTGGAGTTTATGGATTAATGCGTACGGCTTTGGGAGAAAATAATACATATTGGGCCATCGGCGACTTGCGGTTAGGCGACTTTACTGTACGTAGTCGTGAAGATTTGAAGGCAATTCGTGATAATCGCTTAAATGCAGCTTATCCACTAATTCAGCAGATAGCTAATTGGAATCGCTTCTATAAGGTGATTAATGCTGCTTCTTTATTTATAGAAAATGCGGGAAATGTTTTAGAAAAAGATGATGCATATTCTGTGTCAAATTATCAATATGATATAGCACAAGTACGGGCGTTACGGGCATTAGCTTATTTTTATTTGGTTCAGATGTGGGGCGATGTTCCACTGATTACATATTCCTATGATAATGGTACCTTTCCTACGCTAGCGCGTACAGATGCAACAATCGTTTTGAGTTATGTAAAAAGTGAATTGTTGGCGGTAGTGACTCGTTTGCCCGAACTTTTAGGATCTTCTTCTGATAAATATTACGGTGGTGATGCAAATAAGTGGAGAGGTTGGCTTTTTAGTCGTTATTCTATATATACTTTATTAGCCCAGGTAGCAGCATGGGAAGGTAACTATGTAGATGTGGAATCATATGCTGGTTATGTGTTGGATAATGCAAATCGCATTACTGCACCATATACTACTATTGAGAATTTAGTGAGTACACAGGGCATTTTTAGTAGACAATATTCTAATGCATATAGTGCCTCTCGCTTAGTTGCATTTGGCTATGAGTATGGTGATAAAATAACTGAAACGTCAGTAGATGGACATTTGGAATCCTGGACATTGGCTGAACCCTTAATAAGGAAATCTTTGCCGGATATATATGTATCCAAAGACAGTCTTCTAAGTATTTTTATGTCGGCTTCTACTGGAGATTATCGCTTTGGAATTGATGAAACAGTATCATTAGAAACATATTATAAAAACTATGTGACAGGTTTCGATTCTGATACACCTGTTTTCTCTAAAATCAAAGTTGTACGTGACGGGAATGCTACTACGACAGATCTGGGGATGTTTGGTTCATTCATTATTCTATCACGTATTGAAGATATAGCATTATTACGCGCGGAAGCATTAGTGATTCTAAATCGTGGAGAAGATGGAATCACTTATCTCAATCTTGTACGTGGTTTTCGCGGTTTGAGAACATTGTCGTACTTGAAAGATTTTAATAGAGATAACAAACTTCTATTAAAGGAGATCTTTCAGGAACGCCGAAGAGAATTGATGGGAGAGGGGCATAACTGGGCTGACCAGATCCGTCGGGCTAAACTATTAGGTGATGACTCTAAAATGTTGGAGTTAGTGAATAATAATAACATTTATTGGCCGGTGGCAGATGAAATTTTGATGAGTAACCCGGAAATTACACAGAATGAATATTGGAAATGAAAAAAATAAATACTATGAATAAATTATTATCTATTGTATGTACCTTTTGGGGAATAACTATGATAACCTCCTGTATAGATGCCGCTGTTGTCGAGGTTGAACCGTCTCAATTGGGAGAGGCAGGAACTTCTTATTTCGATGGAACAATTTATGAATATTTGGAACAAGGTGATGAACTGCTAAAAGTTACATTTGATTCTTTATTGTACCTACTGAATTATGAAGATCCAGCTAGTCAAAAGCCCTTGAGATTCAAAGAACTGAAAGAATGCTTGCAAAACGAGAATGGGAAATATACATTATTAGCTGTTCCTGATTCTTGTTTCAGACATGCGATCCAGCGATTAAATTCTTTTCGGTATGTAAATTCATTAAAAGATGAAGAAGGTGATTTGTCTCTGAGAAAGATATTAGAATATCATAAGGAGATAGAACGTGAACCCATAAATGACGATGATTCTCCAGTGATTGATGTATTTGAATATAAGCAAGTTCTTGATACTTTAGTATGCCGTTATGCAATATCCGGATTTTATGACACGGAGGCACTTACTTCCCAGTTTGCATCTGGGCAGAAGCATACCTTAAAAAGCATGTTTTATGAATATAATATGTGCTTATCGTATAATAGAAAACCCGCTAGCGGATTTGTAGGTGTCGGTGTTAAAGATTTGACCTATTATGATATGCGTAATACTTTACAGGAAGATGTATGGGTATATACAAAAGCCATATGGACAGATATTTATACGAGAAATGGAGTAATTCATGTACTGACTCCGGGACATGAATTCGGATATGGACAATTTATACACTATTTTAAAAAATATGGTCATGAAGAATAATAGGATATATCAGATTAGTGCATGTAGTCTGTTAATGGCTATGACTCTTATACATACCAGCTGTGTTGATAATTTTTTGCCGGAGGCAAAAGAGGCATTTGATCGGGATGTTAATTTTACAGCGACTCTTTTTGACCCTGTTATGGGGCATACAACGGTTTATTCGGAAATATTTAATTCAGCCAATTCCACATTACCATTGACCTTTGAAATCACTGATATGAAGCACGTGGATGGAACTCCTGCACCGGAATTGATGGAATACTATCCAGTGAAAGTCTGGAAAACACCGTATTTGGGAAGTGAAACTTCTATTGATGAGATTAACTCAAAACGTACAACAGAATATCGCCGACTGTTTGATGTCCGTAAGCATACGGGAGAGTTTATTATGTGGGCAGAAGCCAATTCTTCCATATTACGTTGTCAACCAGATTCTGGATATATTTTTAATATTATTGTTTCTAATTCGGGAGGTACTAAAACTACAAAACGAATGCGTTTGATGCCTAAGCGTGAAAGGGACTTTGAACCAACTATTTACGACTCTGAAACGGGACTGGCTATTGCCGAATATGTAAGTCCGGATGATGTAACAATGAGTTATATAACTACAGAGTCTTATCATTCATTTTATATTGATGAAAAGGATATACATATTTATTTTAGAGAAAATAAGGAAAATACAGATCCTAACACCAGTCTTACAATTTCTTTCCATGATAAAGACTGGAAAAGTATTGACCCACGCAGATTTAATGAGACCAATTGGAAAGCATTGTTTCAAGCTGGGTTCCTGAAAGAAATCAATTCTAAATATGTAAAATACGATATGGCGTATCCTCTTCCATTGTTTAAAGAACCAACTAGTTACACTGACACAAATGGAGAAAAAGCTCATGTCAGATTTGCGGCAAGTTATTTTAATCGTTATGGGTACAGACGTAGTGCGTATATCGATTTTGATTTTGCTATATACAAAGAGTCTCATTGGGAAATGCTTATACATTTTGCGGAGGGTACACCGCAGTTGGGAGAAATCAAAAATTAATCTTAAATGCAAGTGAAATATAAAATATGAAAAAGATAAATAGATATATCTTGCTGTTGATTATACTGTTGATGGCTGTTACAGATTCAACCGCTCAGCAATCGGCAACTGTAACAATCAGCGGAACAGTATATGAGAAAGGTGGATTACAAGAACCATTACCTAGTGTATCAGTGGTAGGGCGTAATCCCAAAACTAAGCAACGCTATGCTGCAACTATCACTGATTTGGATGGTAAGTTTACGATAAAAGTACCTTTGAATTCTGAATTATATTTAAAGTTTGTGTCTTTCAAGTCTGTTACTTATCCAGTGAAGAAAGAATCTTCTAATGTGTCCATCTATATGGAAGAAATAATCAATGAATTGGATGAAACGGTAATTGTTGGATATCAGAAAAGGAGTAAAGCTAGTATAACTTCTGCACATACTGTCATTAAGGCAGAAGAGTTGGCGGAGACGCCCGTTGCGAATGTGATGAACCTTTTACAGGGACGTGTTGCTGGTATGGATATTCAGTTAAATAATGGGCTTCCGGGGGCTTCCGGGCAATTTAACATACGTGGAATTTCGGATATTTCATTAGTTGGGAATGATGCTGACGGATGGGATCTGGCCTCTGCACCACCATTATTCGTGATCGATGGAATTCCACAATCTGAAGTATCTGATTATGATGCGCAAGGTTTGATATCAGGTTCCGGAGTTAGTCCGATTGCCAGTATTCCATTTGAAGATATTGACAATATTCAAATTCTGAAGGATGCGGCAGCGACTTCCTTGTATGGTTCTGATGGTGCATATGGAGTAATTCTGATTGAGACAAAAAGAGGTAACTCTCCAAAACCACAGGTTACTTATTCGGGTAATTTTACCATTTCTACTCCTCCTCGTTTACGTGAAATAGCGGCTGGTAATCTGGAACGCAAATTACGTATGAATCAGATACTGGAAAATGATACATCTAGTTATAATGGTTTTTATGATATAATGTTTATGCCGTCTATCTCTGACAGTTTGAATCCGTATTGGAATAATAGTACCGATTGGCAGGATCAATTTTATCGAGTTACTTATAATCAGTCTCATAATATTAGTTTTATGGGGGGAGACTCACAGTTCAATTATAAAATTAACGGTAATTATTATACCGAAAAGGGTATTGTGAAAAATACAGATTTTAATCGATATGCGTTAACGGCGAATATGGGATACTCGCGTAATAAGTTCTCTTTAGGGGTAGATATAAAAGTAGGGTTTACAACTAACAGTACTGGTAGTGGAAACGCAGTATCGCAATCTGGTGTAGCAAAGAGTGCCACTGCGTCGTCACTTTTACCTCCTCCGTCTTTATATTCTGCGTCAACTACTGCTTTGCAAGTTTTTGGAGTTGATAAAGAAAATGTGGCCTCCAACTATTCGGCTACGATGAATGTGAAGTATCGGTTGCCGTACGATATTCGTTGGGAGGGTGTATTTAATTATAAATATGGTTCCACAGAAGTTGAAGAGTTTACACCAGATATTTTAAGTGGTGACAATTATCAAGCTTTGGTGACAAATAAGAGTTCAAATTCCTCTGAATTATATGCGCGTACATTTTTAAACCGTTCATTGGATTTGAAATTTGTACGTGTGGGATTAACTGCTGGTTTGGAATACCGTTCGAAAAAAAGTACGGGAAATACTATTAAATATACGGATTTACCGAATAATAATATTTTGGGCCCAGTCGGACATGGAAAATCAGAGGGAACATCCACTGCTTCTGATAAACGTAATACCTTTTCTATAATCTTTAATCCGGATTTTGCATTAAAAACATCCAAGACGTTTGAAGTGGGAGATAAGTATGTCTTTACTCCTAGCTTGCGGCCGGAATTGAGTTCTGTATATGGTACAAAAACGAAGTGGAACTTCAATCCATCGTTTGGAGTACGTTGGAATATGCATAGAGAAGGATTCATGAGTCATTTTAAAAATGTTTCTACTATGGCTTTCAGAGCTTCTTGGGGGCGGGTAGTAAAATACAAAGCTTCTCGTTATGATGTATGGGGAACTTATGATATTGATCCGGGTAATACTTATAATGGAGAGTCTTATATCCCTATCGATTTTGCAGTACTTCCTAACACAAAATTAGATCCTATAACGACTACCTCTTGGAATATTGGGCACGAAATGTCCTTGTTCAATGGACGTTTACGTACTGAAGTAGATGCTTATTATCGGCAAGTGGATAATCAGTTGAGTTCTATAACATTACCTGATCATTCAGGTTTTGATAAAGTAATAAGCGCTGAAACAAGTTTGGTAAACTATGGTTTAGAAGTCTCTTTGACTGGCAGACCTTTACCAACACAAAGCAAGTGGGATTTGACTTGTAACATAAATTTTGCAATTAATCGTGACGTAATAACTAAATTGCCTAATGATGCACGTCAAATTCTGAATGATAAGGCTAATGTAGCTAACCGTTTGGGTATGAATACAACTTCCATGTTATTATATATAAACAAAGGAGTATATGCTACAGATGAGGATGTGCCTGTAGATCCTGCTACCGGTAAGCGTTTACGAGTGAAACATAAGAATACAGAAGAGTCTTATTTTAAAGCAGGTGACCCTATTTGGGTAGATATTAATGGTGACTATATAATTGATGAGAAAGATAAAGTAGTGGCGGGAGATGCTCGCCCCCGTGTAACCGGAGGATGGTGGGTGAATCTAAGTTATAAAAATTTCAGTATCCACGTTAATGGATCCGTTGTATTGCGTCGTGACGTCATTAATGATGTTCTTGCTAATACATTTGATGCATATACAAGTCCACTGAAGAAAACAGTCGCTAGCTTGAGAGAGAAAGCTGCACTTGCTCCAATAGCAAATTATAATTTTTGGACAGAAGATAATCGCTACAATGCGGTTTATCCGAACCCATTTGATTATATTCATGCAGAGGTCATTGATCCATTCAGAACAGATCAAACTCTTTTTTTGGAGGATGGATCTTATTTTAAACTTAATACAGTGTCTATGTCCTATCGTTTCCCAAAGCCATGGTTGAGTTTCTTTCGTCTTCGTTCAGTGGTCTTGAAAGCTTCGGTAAATAATATTTGGACTTTCTCTAAATATTCTGGTATTAGTCCGGAGACTGTCAATGGTTTAGGACATGATAAGTCGGGTGGATATCCGAATAGTCGTACTTGGACAGTGGGTGTTACAATTGGTTTATAATAAAATGACTAAAAGAAAACGATTATGTGGAAAAATATATCAATAGCTTTAGTTTTAATTGCTACATGTATATTCAGCGGATGTAAACTGGATGTAGATGATGATGAAAAGTTACCGGGTGATAAGTTCTGGAATGATGGTACTCCTGAAAATGCAGAAGCTTTTATGCTTAGTATTTATCAGTGTCTTCGTACAGCGACAGTTTCTAATGGCTTTTTTCTTTATTCTGGTGATTTGCGCTGTGCACCTATTGCTAATTACACTAGCAAAGATAAAATTTATACATTGCTATCTAATAATATGGCTGCTTATCAGGGACATTTTGATTCGAAAGAAGAAGGGAAGAGTACCACATGTGGTGCAATCTATAACTGGAAAAATATGTATCGTGTAGTTCAGAGTGCAAATATTATGTTAGAAGAAATAGGGAATATAAAAGGACTTTCCAGTGAAGAGCTTGCGGGCTATAAAGCAGAATGTGTATTTCTCCGGAGTCTAGCCTATTTTTTTATGGTACGGTTGTTCGGTGACGTCCCTTATTATACAGAAGGTTATGCGGCTAAACCACTTCCTCGTACTCCTATGGTAACTGTGTTAAAGAATTTGCTGGTAGATTTGCAAACTGTGCTTGATAATGATCCGGAACAAAAAGCATTACCTTGGAAAAAAGGTACGAATAATTTGCGTGCAAATAGAGGAGCAACTTTAATGTTAATGATGCATATCAATATGTGGTTAGCCTGTTTTGACAATGCCAATTCAACAGTATATTATTCTGCCGTTAAAAGACTAGCGGAAATAGATTCGTGGATTGATGGAACATATTATACATTGTTATCAATAGAGCAGATGTCTAATCTGTTCCGTGGTAATTCTTCTGAAGGTGTATTTGAAATCGCGCAAAATATTACTGCTGGTGAGGTGTTTGATACTGACAATATGTGGACCTCGAAAGTTGTATATGAATGCCTTACAAAATCTGCTCCGGAAATGAATTATAGTAAAGCGTTTCTAAAAGAGTTATACCCAATGGAAGTGGACGATAGAAGGAAAAATATTTGGTTTGCTAATTTGGGATATGATGATTTTGGAGAAATAATAGTTTCTTCTTCATCGTCTTCGTCATCTGTAGCTCGTGAAATAGAAGTTGTAAAGATGTTGAATATCGATCAATATCAATCGAAAGTCATCCCTAATTCCGGAAATTATATTGTATTTCGTTTGGCGGATGCTATTTTGCTATATGCTGAGGCTTTGGATAAACTGGGAGAGGCTGCTACAGCTTTGATTGAGGTCAATCGTATTCGTGATAGAGCCGAAGCTATTCCTTTTGACGAAACTGTAAAATTGGCGGATGCTATCTATTGGGAAAGAGTTCGTGAATTGATGGGAGAAGGGCAGTATTTTTATGATTTAGTACGTACAGAGCGATTATGTGATCCTGATAGTTCTACATTTTCCGATGGCACAGGTTATCGTGAAAAAAGAGCTAATTTTATACAAGGTGCATGGACATGGCCTATTTATAAAGGAGCATTGGCTGTGAATCCTTATATTTCAAAGAATTTGTATTGGGAATAAATCTGAAAACAAATATATTATGAAAAAGAAAATAGCAAGATTTATGATATCGGCAATAATGATACTGATGCTGGGTGGCGGATGGTGTAGTTGCCAGAGAGATTATTTGGTAGACGGTGGAACTACTAATCCTTATTATGAAGGTAGTGTAATGGAATTTTTAGAATCGCGTCCAGATCTGTTTACTGATCTGGTAAAGGTAATAAAGAATACCAAATGGGAAGCTATCTTGAGTGATGAAAAAGAAAATATAACGTTTTTTGCACCAACTGATTTCTCTATCAAACGTGCTGTTAATTATATGAATAGCAATTTGTATTATTATGATGGTTTAGATAGGATTACAGATGTAAATCAGGTGAAACCACAGGTTTGGGAAGAGTTGATAGGAATGTATGTAATGAAGAACAAATATCGTCTAAATGATATTGCGCAAATTGATACAGTTGCGTTAAGCTCTTATCCGGGACAAACTAATCTGACTTATGACAAGGCTTATAAGATGACAATGGGTGTGTGTTATGGTGATGCAAATGGTATTAAATATGCAGGGTATAGACAAGTGATGTATTCATATCCAGAGAGTGGCTATCCATATTATGCTTA
>OWJB01001413.1_pt1 | contig 10743 bp, 6 predicted proteins | sample 1732861 | NCBI WGS metagenome assembly OWJB01 (sample SAMN05065762, study PRJEB22554) | human gut metagenome | biome: ENVO:2100002; feature: ENVO:00000062; material: ENVO:00002003 | host: Homo sapiens | place: USA
TTGTCTTCTCCATCCACCGTGACCAGAGGAACCTTTCGAAGCATCTCCAATATACTGTTTGATTTTGAATCCGGATCATCTTCAATATTATATTCGATTTTATCCACATCTACCTTTACCAAAGGTTTCTGTGCAACAACCTCCACTCCTTTCAACACATTATTGGCTTCTGAAGAAATCATCGTTCCCAAATCAATCTCCCTGACCGAAGGTTTTAAAGTGAATTCTTTTACTATAGGCGACTTGCCAATGGAAGAAATCGTGATTATATAACTACCTGCAGCGACATTCAGTTTTTCCTGAAATTTACCATTCGCCCCTGTGACCGCCATCTTTACAGCTTTATCCGGAGCATTTTTAGGAGTTATCTTAATCGTGGCATACGGTTCTCCTTCTTGTGTTAAAGAATCAAGAAGTACTCCTTTGATCGTATAAGAAGGAGCCGTGGATTTTTGTGCCCACCCAGCCATAGATGTAGCGAACACGAATAGCAATAGTAGTAACAGTCTGTGTTTCATGACTAGAAATATTTAGCTTATGTTTATTATACGTGGTATATTCCAAAATGATGCAAATTCAGAGGCCAAAAGTAATTGGTTTATCTACGCTTACGAATTTTTCGGAGTTAAGAATATAAAACGAATGGATAAAATATCTTATTACAGTATATTTCTAGTATATTTAAACATTCCCGTTTAAGGGTAACAAATCTTCTTTATTTGAAATGAAATAAAGATGATATATACCGTTGTATCGGTCGTTTCAGACGCCTCAAGTTAGCGCAGACTCTTCCAATCCAGCAGCCATCGAATTCTTGTTCATATTTCGTGAATACTTTCTTACAATCCCGGAGCCGGACGTCTTGCCTTTCCATGGCCGATAATATCTCGCTTATCCGGGCAATTTGGCCCCTTAGACACAAGAGTTCTTTATCCCGACAACCGATAATTTCAGCATATAAGTTACAGATATTTGACTTTTCAATGCATAGTTCTTCCAATGTATCGATATACTCGGCTGTAATTCGGTCTTTATTCCGAAACAGGAATCCTTCAACACTTTCTTCATCCACAACAGTAATTCCTTTTTCATACGACATAGGAAATCTTTTCATCTCCGCCCAAAGCCAGATAACTTCTTTGTTAATTCCATACTTGACCGCCGCTTCTTCTACGCTAATCCATTTCGACATAATGCTCTTGTTTTAATGTGTTCCACAATAAAGATTGAATATTATTTTGTTTATGTGACACAACGGGCATCCACGTTTTCTTTATTTCCGACGGGTGGGGAATTGGTTATAGATTCAAAGGATTGCTGAAACCGACCGGATACAAGAAAGACGTGAATGCTGTTGCACCATTATCTCCACTCGAGGTCTTAGCATACCCTATAGAAAGACAATGATAACAACAGACACCCACGCCAATCGTTTATATATAACACATCTTTAACGGATATGTTGATTATAAAGCCGCCAGCGTGGAATATCTGTTGAATCATCTCTCCTCTATATGAAATTGCTAAGTTTCGAGTGGGAGAGACAATACATTACATATTCCATTTAGTAACATATACCGCCTCCTGCTAGTTTCATCACGCTGATGAGCAGAAAGCGTATGACAAAGATATATATATTTTTTTAAATGCAGTGGAAATATGGAAATAAATGCAGGAAGTTATGTATATCCAGCAAGCTCTCTCACATATAAAAATGAAAATCCTCTTTCAACCTATCACCGACTTCCTGAAACTCCCTATTTATAATACTTTCAGCATGGTGACAGGTTGTTATTAACCTATCACCTCATCTATCACCTCTCACCGCCTATTTTTTGAAAAAGCAGATAGCAAACAGTCGTTTTAATAAGGGGTAATTCTTGTTTCAGCATACGATACTCTTATTTCCAAGGCTTGAAACACTTATTTTCCCGGTACGAAACTTTAGTTTCAAAGGCTAGGGAACTTTAGTTTCCTACCGATGAAACCAAAGTTTCCCCATGGTGGAACTAAAGTTTCAAGGTGGGGGAACAAGAGTTTCCCGCCTTGAAACCAAGTGTTTTGGGGGATGAAACATTTTTTATCCCGTAATGTGGCATTCTTCCTTTTAGTATATTAATGCGATTAACCCTTTCCACAATAGAATTTTGTGACCACATAAAAGAACAGAATCCCCCATAAAATAAACAATAAATAAGTACGATATAGCTTGGCAGACCGGATAATAAAGCCTACCTTTATGAGCCTTTAATAAAAAGCATAAACAATAATCACTTTTAACATGAAACTTACTTTGATGCGGGACAACGACGGAACATCAACCATGCGGACGTTGGACATAAACCTACAAATAGAAGCGATGAAGCATGAAACAAAAGCCCGCCCGATAAGTAATCTACGGACAAGCATACGTTATGCCTCACCGGACAGTAAACTGGAAGCAGCTCAAAAACTACCCAAAGTCATCCCTGCGGCTAACTTCCGCAAAACAACAAATGGCGCACAAATGACCGGATATAACGGCATTATACAAATAGAAGTGAATCATCTGGCAAACCGGACGGAAGTAAATCGTATCAAACAAGAAGCAGCCGAACTTACACAGACTTTTGCCGCTTTTATGGGTTCCAGCGGTCATTCCGTAAAAATATGGCTACGCTTCACCCGCCCGGACAAATCACTCCCCAAAGACCGGGAAGAAGCAGAAATATTCCAAGCTCACGCCTACAGAAAAGCCGTCAGCCTTTATCAACCGGCACTCTCCTACTCCATCGAACTCAAAAATCCGACATTGGAGCAATTCTGCCGGCAAACGTGTGATCCGGAACTTTACTATAATCCCGATTCCACCGTCATTTATATGCGTCAGCCACTGGAAATGCCATCGGACACAACCTACAAAGAATCCGTACAGGCAGAAACATCTCCTTTCAAACGACTGATTCCCGGTTATGACAGCTTTGAAACTTTGTCCGCACTCTTCGAAGCAGCCCTGAACAAGGCTTACCATTCATTAAGCGAACTTCACCCCAACATACACCTACATTCCGACGAAGATCTCAAGCCATTATTGGTTCACCTGGCGGAAAACTGTTTTCAGGCAGGCATACCGGAAGAAGAAACAGCCCGTTGGGCAATCGCTCATTTCTATACCAAGAAGAAAGAATTTCTTATCCGGCAAACCATACAAAACGTATACACAAGAGCAAAAGGATTCGGACAAAAATCACCTTTATCGACAGAGCAGGAATTGGAATTCCGAACAGAAGAGTTTATGCAACGCCGGTACGAATTTCGTTACAACACAATGACGACTGTTACGGAATATCGCGAACGGAACACCTTTTGTTTTTGTTTCCGCCCCATCACCAACCGTATACGCAACAGTATTGCCATGAACGCACGCCTGGAAGGCCTCAACTTATGGGATCGGGACGTGATCCGTTACCTCGATTCCGACCGCATCCCGATATTCAACCCTATTGAGGATTTTCTTTTCGGAGTAGATGTCCGTTGGGACGGACGCGACCGGATTCGTGAACTGGCTTCCCGTGTTCCTTGCAACAACATTCACTGGCCGGATTTATTTTACCGTTGGTTTCTAAATATGGTGGAACACTGGCGTCACACCGATCGCAAGTATGCCAATTGTACAGTACCGTTATTAGTCGGGCCGCAAGCCTATCGAAAATCGACTTTCTGCCGAAGTTTGTTGCCACCGGAATTACAGATATACTATACCGACCGCATTGATTTCAGTAACAAAAGGGATGCCGAGCTGGCTCTAAATCGTTTCGCGCTCATTAACATGGACGAGTTCGATCAAAACAGAGTGAGTCAACAGGCTTTTCTGAAGCATATCCTGCAAAAACCTGTGGTTAATATCCGTCGTCCTCATGGCACAGCCACACAAGAGATGCGCCGTTACGCATCATTTATAGGAACAAGCAATCACAAGGATTTACTGACTGACACTTCCGGAAGCCGACGCTACATTGTTATCAATGTGACCGGTCCGATTGACTGTTCTCCGATTGATTACGAACAACTTTATGCACAAGCAATGCACGATATTTACAGGGGAGAACGTTACTGGTTCGACACTGAAGATGAAAAGGTGATGACCGAAGCCAATCAGGAATTTCAAGTGATCCCTATTGCAGAGCAGTTATTCCACCAATTTTTCCGGGCTGCTAAAGAAGAGGAGGAAGAATATGAGTTACTTCTTGCTATTGAGATACTGGAACAGGTGCAGCACGACAGTAAAATTCATATATCTGATTGCAATATTATTCAATTCGGGAGAATATTGCAAAAGAATCAAGTGCCTTCTATACACACCAAACGTGGGAATGTTTATAAAGTGGTTCGAATCAAGCCGAAAAGAGCATAAATATGCATCTCTCCGTTCAGGTGATAGGTGAAAGATACGGTGATAGGTTAAGAATGACCTATCACCGCTCTGTAAACACGATAAATAAAGAGTTTCAGAACGATGGTGATAGGTTGAAAGAGGAATTGACGAAATCAACAGGGAGAGAAAGAATTATACTTCCTCTACGATTTTCCAATCACCAATGCTTCTTGTCGCAGTATCGAAGTTAACTCCTATTTTTACCACTTTCCGATGATCGGGCTGATAAGGAATAGCATATCCTTTATTGTTTATCTGTTCCAAAGCTTCCTCCGGAGTTCCATCTACCTTAAATTCAAAGACATAAATGGTATCTTGCATCTTTACTACTACGTCCGCCCGTCCGATTGCGCTCTTTACCTCTGCATCTACATACTGCCCCATCAAACGGAACAGCAAATAGAAGATTGTCTGATAATGTTTTTCCTGCTTATTTTCCAAATCATTGGGAATCGAAGCAAAGAAAGACCTGATTCGTTCCAGACATTCGGTCAGTTTTCCGGCACGCAAATCCTTGATAAAAGAGACAACATAGAAGGTATTTTCACGAGCAGGTAAATGTACATAAGCGGGCATAAGAGATTCTATGAATCCTTTCCGCACTTCTTTGTTAGGATAAGCCAGTGTGTAGAGTTGAAACTCCGGATCATATCCCTTGATGGTAAGATAGCCACTCTGATAAAGTACAGGAAGAGGATCGGTAATACCACTTGTTGGTGCATCAAACTGCTCTGCAGTAGCCATAGCACCATCCAATTCGCGAATGTCGAAATTACTCTGCTGCAATATATTTATCAGGAAAGTAGGCGTCCCGGTAGAAAACCAGAAATTGGCATAATTCTTTTGAGCAAATGCATTGAACAAACTGAATGGATTGTAAATATCTTCACAGTTTTTACTAAAATGATATCCGTCATATTGTTGTTTTAGATGCGTACAAGCCTCCTCGTAGGTTTCATTATTAGCCTGCGCCATCATTTCAATATCAGTCTTCAATTGTGTACGCAATTCCCGTTCGGTTATACCACAGATAGCACTATAGTCGTCTCTCATACTGATATTCTGCAAATTATTCAATTCACTGAAAATACTCATCTGACTGAACTTACTGATACCTGTCAGGAAAAGAAACCGAAGATATTCTCCTTGCGCTTTCAAGGGACTAAAGAATTTCCGCATTTCTTCACGAAGTTCATTTTGTAGTTCCGGCACATGGTTACTGTCTAATAAGGGAGCATCGTATTCGTCAATAAGTACTACTACCGGTTTGCCCGTCCGTTCATAAGCACGACGAATCACTCCCCGGAAACGTTCTGCCGGTGTATCTTCCACTTCTTCCTTCCCATAGAGTTTTTCCCAATCATACAGATTCAAGTTCAACTGCCCCACAAGGTCAGAAAGTGCCGTATACTTCGTCATGCTGAAATCAAGATGCAACACCGGATAGACATTCCACTCTTTCTCCAAACGCTCCATTGCCAAACCTTGAAACAACTCCTTCTTCCCCCGAAAATAAGCATCAAGAGTGGATACCAGCAAACTTTTTCCGAAACGACGGGGACGACTCAAAAAATAAACCTTATTGGTATTAGCCAAACGATAAATCAACTCCGTCTTATCCACATAGACGTTGTTATTATTGCGTAAGTCTTCAAAATTCTGTATCCCTATCGGGTATATTCTGAAAGTAGTATCCATAATGTCTATCCTATATAAATGAAATGTAGACAAATATAGGCATTAAAATATAGACTTCAAACAGTACGTACTGTTTTCTACACTTCATTCAGTTAAAAGCAATCATACTTATACTTTCCTCTTTTTAAAAGCGATGAAGTACCCGGAAATTTATTACCTTTGTGTAATTGATTTATAAAACCGGAGTATATGAGCACTAAAATTTATCCCATTGGCATACAGAATTTCGAAAAGATTCGTAATGACGGTTATTTCTATATTGATAAAACGGCATTGATGTATCAAATGATAAAAACCGGTAGTTACTATTTCTTAAGCCGCCCACGCCGCTTCGGGAAAAGCCTGCTCATCTCTACTATGGAAGCCTATTTTCAAGGAAAAAAAGAACTGTTTGCAGGGCTGGCTGTAGAAAAGCTAGAAAAAGACTGGATTAAATATCCGATATTACATCTGGACCTTAATATCGAAAAATATGATGTACCGGAAAGTCTGGATAATATACTCGAAAAATCGTTGACTGCGTGGGAAAAGCTCTATGGTGCCGAGCCATCCGAGCGCTCATTTTCCCTGCGTTTTGCCGGCATCATAGAACGCGCCTGCAAACAGGCAGGGCAGCGTGTAGTTATTTTGGTAGATGAATATGACAAGCCCATGTTACAAGCCATCGGAAATGAAGAATTGCAAAAGCAATTCCGGGATACCTTAAAACCTTTCTATGGGGCACTCAAAACAATGGATGGCTATATAAAGTTTGCATTCTTGACCGGTGTTACCAAGTTCGGCAAAGTCAGTGTGTTTAGCGACTTGAATAATTTGGATGACATATCGATGAGAAAAGATTATGTTGAAATCTGTGGTGTCAGCGATCAGGAGCTTCATGAGAACTTAGATGTCGAACTTCATGAGTTTGCAGAGACGCAAGGTTTGTCGTATGACAAGCTCTGTACAAAACTAAAAGAATATTATGACGGCTATCATTTTACACATAATTCTATCGGCATATATAATCCGTTTAGTCTGCTTAATGCTTTCAAATATAAAGAATTCGGTAGTTATTGGTTTGAGACGGGTACACCTACCTATCTGGTGAAATTACTGAAAAAGCATCATTATGATCTGGAACGGATGGCACACGAAGAAACCGATGCGCAAGTATTGAACAGCATCGACTCCGAATCAACCAATCCGATCCCGGTGATTTATCAAAGCGGATATCTCACTATCAAAGGGTATGATGGAGAATTTGGGATATATCGTTTAGGTTTCCCCAATCGTGAAGTAGAAGAAGGCTTTATTCGTTTTCTGCTTCCTTTTTATGCGAATGTGAATAAGACAGAATCCCCGTTTGAGATTCAAAAGTTTGTCCATGAAGTGCGTTCCGGAGATTATGATTCTTTCTTCCGCCGCCTTCAGAGTTTCTTCGCCGATACGACTTACGAAGTTATCCGAGATCAGGAATTACATTATGAGAACGTGCTTTTCATTGTTTTCAAATTGGTTGGTTTCTATACCAAGGTGGAATACCACACCAATAACGGACGCATAGATCTCGTTCTGCAGACAGACAAATTCATTTATATTATGGAATTCAAGCTAAACGGAACAGCAGAAGAGGCTTTGCAGCAGATTAACGACAAATGCTATGCGCTGCCTTTCGAAGCGGATGGGCGGAAACTATTCAAGATAGGGATTAACTTCAGTGAGAAAACCCGTAATATCGAAAAATGGGTGGTAGAATCCTGAAGTATACCCCGCCTTGAAAAAACTGTTATCATTAACGGAGGATCTTATTCCAATCCCGGCCACGCTTTTGTTGAGTAAGTAGCTTCAAGTGCATTTTCCAGATTATCATTTAGACTCGGAAAGAAATCAATTCCTGTTTTTTCTTCCAGTTCGTCTATTGATAATGCATAGTCAACCAACTTTGTTGATTTCGGAGTGTCGGTATGTTCCATCCAAAAAGCGATCGCTTTGAATGAATCTCCTTTTTTAAACAGCAAAGCCATATAATAATATTTAGGAATGGGTTTGCTAAGGTCGTTACTGATATATCCTCTGATCTGATCTTCCTTATCAATCGTTCCTCCTTTTACCACATATAAAGTATCTGAAGATGTACAGCTACGTCCCCATGATTGCACCTGTCCTTCCAAAGTCAACCATATACCTGTATTAAATTTATTCCGTTGAGGACTCATATTCGTGTAATAGAAGGTCTGTTCATTCACCTCACGTGAATAAAGTCTGTCGGCAGAGGCACAAAGATGCCCTCTATCATAACCTTGTTTTCCAAAATCTGCTTGCACACGTTGGTATTGTGAGCCGATAGCAGGATCAGCATCAAAAGGCTCATCACTACGTGATACATTTTGCTGTTTTGTTTGATTGTCAAATCGAAAGGCAATCCAACGGGAATGTTTCTTACTCTTATCGTATTCCATACTGAAAGAGGTTACTTTCTGCCCGTTGAAAGTAGTAGAGTGGGTTATGAATACATCGTTTGTACCATTGCGAAGAGCAGGGAGTTCTACGATGCCGGTGGCAAAATTATTGGAGTCGTCATTCTCGTCTTTATCACAAGCGTAAAAATACACTAAAAATATTCCTAAACAAAAGTACCTCAAAATATATTTCATTTCCAAATCATTATTACAAATTACTATTTCACAAAGACAAACTAGCCCGAATACTTAAACAAGGATTCGAATGTTTTCTTTTTATTATTGCAAAAATCAATATCTTAAATCTATTTGATGATAAAAAGGGTGCCTTACAAGACACCCTTTTTTATCATGCATCTAAAAAATTTCTCTTTTACTTTACACCCTCTAATTTTATATTGTCCAAACGGAACCCCATTGTATTTTCACTACTAGAAACAAATGTTATTTTTTTAGTGCCAGCTGGGATATTTGTAATTGATACAGGATAGAAAACATTTGCTTTCTCAAGAGTTCCAGCTGGTACTGTAATCTCTGTCCCATCACATTTCACTTTAATAACTGTTTGCGAAGTTTCTTTCTTACCACATGCCAAATCATAGCTTAAAGTAAGACTTGTATACCCAGCAGAATTAAAACCGGAAATCTCTATCTCTGTAGATTTATCCGTACCTGAATAACTTGAAGGTAACCACAAACATGCATCAGCTGAAGTCTTTGAAGGAACACGAATATCAGCTGTCGCTTTTGTATCTACAATAGTTAATTGGGTATCAAAATGAGTCCAATCTGCTATGGCCGTTTTATTTTCCTTGTCATAATCAGCCATTTCACCAAATCCTTCAGTAAAAGGAAGTGCTATACCTTCACCCGGTTCAGGATCAGTGCCACCACTTTTTGCAGCATATAGCCTTATATTATAAAGACGAATTCCAAACTTATTGTCCGTTCCATTAGTAGAAAATTTCAATGTAGAATTATCTGTGCCCGCAACCGATATTTCAACCTGCATTTCATGGAATATTCCGCTAACTTTGCCATTTCCAACAACCTCTTGACTAGCAGGAATCACTTCTTTATCATTCAGTGTAAGTTTCAAATTGTTCAAGTTATCAGTTTCGGACGCTGCATATACATTAGAAGCAATCTCATAAGCAACAATAAACTTGGTATATCCAGTGAGATTAATACCACTAATTACAAATTCTGCAGATTTACTAGCTGGGAACCAAATATTATTCACTTTTTTCGTCTCTGTCGTATTATCAGGAGTTCTATGAGCAATAGCACGGATATCAGCTGCAGTAGCCGAATATGAATAACTATTATCCCAATGAGTGAAACTTGAGATAGCTGTCGAACTTCCTAATATATTCGCATCTACATCTGAACCAAATATTTCGGTAAAGATCAACTTACCTTCAACTGGATCTGGATCAACAGAGCCACCACCTTCACCAGCAGCAACTTTCAAATTATAAATATACCATGTATTATTAGTTCCTCCTGCAAGATTTTTATACACAAAAGCAATTTGTGCTTTCTTTGCAGCAAAAGCTGTAAGATCCACAGTAGTAGTTACATGATTATCACGACCATTAGAGTAGTTAGAAATAACTAAATCAGTCCAAGAGGTCGCATTTTCTTCTCTAACTTTTAGCATTAACTCTTCAGGTTTACCTTCACTATAAGAAGAGTGTTCAAATGTCAATGTTGCTTTACTAATAGCTGTCATATCTAAAACCGGAGAAAGGAACCATCCTTCTGCTGGAACATTTGTAGATCCATTGTATGAACTGGCAGTAGCAGCAGTATATTTCTTACTGTAATACCAAACATCCCCAGTCAAGCCCTCACTTACTTTATTTTCAACTGTAAATCCTGCAAGGTCTGAAGCAAACGATACAGAATAAGGTTGATTTTCTGTAATCGTGGTACTACCACCCGGAGTTTCTCCACCTTGTTCTTCACCAATCTCTTTATTATTAAATACTGCAGCTGTCGTATTAATCAATGCTGCCTTACCGAAACCAGCACTCAACTCACCTTGAATCAATAAGACTCCTCCCTTATTTTCAGGATGATCTTTCAAATTTAAAGCATTGGCTAGATCACTACCATTTTTTATTTTAACTGGTAAGCATTTACTTTCATTGGTCTCATCTGGACTTTCAGCAATCAGTACATTAG
>OWJB01001430.1_pt1 | contig 10685 bp, 10 predicted proteins | sample 1732861 | NCBI WGS metagenome assembly OWJB01 (sample SAMN05065762, study PRJEB22554) | human gut metagenome | biome: ENVO:2100002; feature: ENVO:00000062; material: ENVO:00002003 | host: Homo sapiens | place: USA
GTGTTAAGATTATCTTTATGTTGTCGGAATGTAAAAAGATAATGCCGAATAGTGAATATTTCTCGAAAATAAATTACATTTTTCAATATGACTGATTTCCTTCACAAATGCCTTAACAGGATAGTTTAGGCCTGAATATGGCATTGTAAATGATAGAAAGCGCAAAAAGGTTAGAATAGATAAGTGCGGTTCATGCGCAAAACGACAGGCCCTGCCGCTCGAAAAGTAGCCGAATGGCAGGACCTGACTTGCTGGGTAGTTGGACTAAATCAGAGAGCAGATTTTTATGAAGTTGTTGGAAGTTCAATAGGCAATACCGATCAATTTCTTGCTTTTGAATTTATTTCTCTTGACAAAATTCCATTCTCCTCCCATTCTATAGAACAAATATTCGTGCTATTTGAAAGGAGGACTTTATGCAGGTAATCAAAACGATCGCCTTACAGGCAGCAAATAATACCGGTCAGCGCATTCGTGAACAAGCCGCATGGTTTTATCTTCGGCATATGAATATCAACGAGGACACTTCCCCCTCCACAGCATTTCATGCGCTCCTGACACGGAAAGAACGTGAATCTCTGCCCGCACCGCAAGGCGAAAAGGAAAAAGCGGTACGGAGCCAGCTTTGCACTCGTTCAGCCTTGTTCGAAGCACAGCTTTATGATACGATAAATGCATACACAAAGCTGTTCATCATGAGCACAGAAGATATTCCCACCGGTCTGCGGTACAAGCTAAATTCTGATCTGACTTCATTCAATGAGCAGACCACGCAGGCGCTGATGAATCAATCCACAATTTGCATACGTCAGAACAGCACTGCCGACCAAATGGCAAAAGAACTGCTTCTTGTATGGGATAAAGCCTCCAAGCGATTAGCCGATGATATTGACGGCGCCTATATACAAGCCAGCTGGTATTATCTTCTCCATCAATTTGATAAGACCGGCTATCACAAATTTCAGTATATCGTCGAACATCAGCAGGGACTTTGTAATACCTGTCTTTCATTCAGCAACAAAACTTTTACGCTGAATGAATTGATTCAGCAGGATTTGCTTCCTCCGCTGCACCCGCACTGCCGCTGTGCCGTAATTCCGGTTTACGAATCTTCATCGGCATTGGAACAGCCTGTTGTTGCTGCATCCCCCAACGCCGACAATCATTCGAATTGGTATGATGCACTGCTGCGTATTCCCTCCGATGCCAGAGCACTGCTGAACGGTTTTGTTGCCGCCCAGCAGGAACGTATTGGCCGCGGAACACTCGGCGGCTTTCTTGACTGGCTCACTATGGGTACAGTCAGCGGTCTTTATGAGGGATTAAAAACGCGCACAGATGCGATGACAAAAGATCCCTCGCTTTATCATATCGTAAACTGGCTGACTCTGGGTACCGCTGATATGGTAAAGGGCGCATTTTCGCCGGATGAACCGCTGTCACTGGAGCATTGGCTGAATTCCCTCGGTGTTGCTTCAATCGCGGTTGGCGCATATGAATTAGCGCAAAAATATGCTCCGGCGATGATTGATGATGTGGCGGCGTTTGAAAATGCAGCAGCTCAAAACGCTGTGGAAATCAACCTGCCAGAAGATGCTCTGATTGTCCGTGATACCAAATACGTTGATGAAAGCGGTCATGTTGACTATCCTAAATACGCACCGGATAATGGATTTGTGGCAGGAACAACGCATATAGAAACACTTGATGTCGGTGCTTTAATCGACCGCTATGGCGGACCAGGTGGTGATTTTACCGCACCCAAAGGTACACCATATAAAATGCGGTCATTGCCCTATTATAAAAATCAGAATGTCTATCATGTTTATCGAGTGATCAAACCCATTGAAAATGTAGAAGCAGGAAGAATTGCTCCGGCATTTGGCGAATGGGGCGGCGGCATACAGTACCACCTGCCAACTAACGTTAAAAAACTAATCGAAAACGGTTATCTAGAGGAGGTTATAAAATGACCACAATGAACCAAGATCAGCTCCGTGCTATTTTTCACTATTTGAAAGTCCCTGCAAGCGCCTATGACTTGGGTAATAATACGCGTCTGGGTGCCTGTGAAACAATAGAGCATACTTTGCAAGGCTGGGAAGTATATGCGACTGAACGCGGCAGCAAGTGTGATGTTAAGGTATTCTCCAATGAAACCGATGCCTGTTTCAATCTGCTCTATCGCATGACGCATTATTGCGATATTGATAAAACCTTGCCGAATTTAACTATCCGTAAGCTGCATTCCATTCTGGTCTATCTGAAAGTACCCGAAGACCTGTATGACTTCAGTGCCGGCTATTTCGGCACGAACTGCTATTCCATGGAATGGACAGAACAAGGCTGGGAGGTATTCTTCGCCGTGAACGGCGAAAAGCGCGACGTCACTGTCTTCGGCAACGAAACCGATGCCTGCCTCGACCTGCTGTATAAGGTAATGCATCGCTAAGCACCTTGCGCAGCAGCAACAGATTGGGTATAATAAAAGCAAATATCTGGAACAGCAGGAGAGATAACTATGGCAGAAAGTTTTACCACTCGGCTTATCCAGCGTCTTCAAATTGAGCAGAAGAAAAATGACCACGGCGGCATATACGCGTTCGCACAGAGAACACTCGCCTATCATTCCAACAGAATTGAAGGCAGCACATTAACGGAAAAGCAGACGGCATCTCTGTTCGATACCGGCACCTTGACTTCGGAAGATGCGCTGATTCGCGCAAAAGACGTAGAGGAAATGACCGGCCATTTTCTGATGTTCAATGAAATGCTGAAAACCTATAAAGAGCCGCTTTCACATGAACTGATTAAGCGGTATCATTACAAGCTGAAAAGCGGCGTGTTTGAGGACATTGCAAACGGTTATCCGATCGGAGAATACAAGAATCGCCGAAATATCGTATTGGATATTACAACTGCACTGCCGGAAGATGTTCACGCGCGCATGACGGCACTGCTGGACGAATATAATGCCGCAGACAAGCATGATCTGCACGGATTGGCAAAGTTTTATGCAGATTATGAGGCTATCCACCCGTTCCAGGACGGAAACGGACGAACCGGACGGCTGATCCTGTTTAAGGAATGTCTGAAAAACGATATTATCCCCTTTGTGATAAATGACAGCCGCAAAGCAGAATATTATCATGCGTTGAATACCGTGCAGACAAAACAGGATTACAGCCTGCTGGAGCGGTTCTTCCGCGAGGAGCAGTCCGAATACCGCCAGCAGGTCGAGGGTTTCCTGCCACCGGTCAAAGAATAGCCAACGCCACTGCGGCTACTACGAGGCTACTGCCACCGAATATCGGCAGTCCCAACAGGTGCAGGAAACATACAAAAAACGCACAAAATGTTGGTGAACTGCACCTTTTTAGTAGTCGCTGCGATGCAAACACCTCACATAGCACCGCTCCGACTCCAAAGGCCATGCGTTCGAATCGCACCGGGCGTACCATGTTAAACCGCTTATTTCGTTGAAATGAGCGGTTTTTCTTATTTTCTATACAAATGGAAATCGAAGAAAATTTTTATCGCCTATTTGTCGTCCATACGGACAGCAGAAAGGCCTCAGACATTTTATCGTCTGAGGCTTTTGTTCTATCTCGCTTTCGGTCGAAGCGTTTTTTCAAATCAGCAGACTACACTCCACCAACAGCCCTCCTCACGATCCGGCAGTTTTCCAGATTGTGCCGCCAACTTCTTTTCCTGCGATTTTACGCGCCGCTCCAGCTTTTTAATATCTTCCGCAGGCGGTAGATCCTCCGGCTGAATGCCACGCTGTCCAAGCATATCGCGCACAGAGCGATCATTCTGCAAGTGTCCACACACAGGAGCAGCCGCCGTATCGGCACGAACTTGATATACCTTATAAGTATGCGACAGATGCTAAAGTGTATGTCATTGATGACAAAACACACAGCACCATGCTGTTAGCTTCAGAGTATTAACCAAATAAAATGGAGGAATTACCAATGAAAGAGACTATAATTTGTGCGAATTGCGGTATCGAGCACCCACTCGATATCATGTACCAAGTAGAGGGGAGACGGGCTTTGCGAAGATTGCTTTGATGCTTGCTATGTCCGCTGTGACGACTGCGGTCGCATTCTGCGCCGCGACAATGCGTATTGGGGTAACGCTGTCAATGCCATCTGCAACGGTGCTTGCAATTTTTGTTAAACCTATTTGTCTAATTTTTGGGGCACTCCAACGTGCGGAAGTTCCTCTATTCTGCTTTAATGTGCGGTACGGCGTCCGAACGAAGTCGAATACATCGCCTTCTGCAACGCGGGCAGAAGCGCCCACGCATAGCCCTCCTCCATCGGTTCGTCGCTGCGATTCACATGGGTCAACCGGTAAATATGGAGCGGAGCGTGCACTGCGTGCAACGACGTCCGTCGGTTCTCGGTTTGCATCGTTTTTTTGATTATTACGCCTATTTATTTTATTATAAATTGTGCATCATCAACTATTCATTTTACCTATCGCACAAAATATATTTAGTTTTTTATATATAGTATACAAGAATTTCTTGCCATTCGTGTAAATTCGTGATATTATAGCAGATGCGGTCACGCCTTGCGAGGATGTAGATTTCGAAGCACGATCTCTGCAAAGCAGGCGGGCTGCACTCTAAACAATCCTATCCGCTTGCAGCAGGCCGGAAAACGCAGCTTGATCAGATGCATTTTATTGGGGCGGCTGTAAATTGGAAGCGAAACCAAGAAGGAGAGAATGTTTCGTGAAAACCAATCCAACCATGCAGGCAGAGGCGGTTCTGCCTACACGACCTGTTTCCGAAAACGGAAAAATCAATATTCTGACACGCCTGGCTTACGGCGGCGGTGACGTAGCGTGCAACGTTGTCTACGGCATGATCGCCACGCTGCTGACCCTGTTCTATACCGACTATGCCGGTGTTTCTGTCGCAACCGTAGGTCTTGTCATGCTGATCTCGCGTTTCTTTGACGGCGGCTCGGATGTTGTCATGGGCTTCATTGTGGACCGCACCCATTCCAAATGGGGACAGTCCCGTCCGTGGATCCTGTGGATGTCGCTGCCGTATGCGCTGAGTGCAATCCTGCTGTTCAGCGTACCGCACACCAACGCCACGATCCAGTTTCTGTACATCTTTGTCACCTATAACTTCTGCACGACCGTCTGCTACACGGCGATCAATCTGCCGTACGGCTCGCTGTCTGCCATGATGACCCGCGACTCCAAGGAGCGCGATCTGCTGTCCGTATTCCGCATGGGCCTGTCCCCGATGGGCCGTATCATTGCCGTCACCTGCACCATGCCGCTGATCAAGCTGTTCGGCAACGATCAGGCTGCCTGGGTCAAGGTAATGAGCATCTGGGCCGCAATCGCTTTCCTGCTGCTCATCACCTGCTTTATCAAGTGCGAGGAAACCGTACACATCGCAGCCCGCTCGGAGGAAAAGATTCCGGTCGGCCGCAGCCTCAAGGCGCTGGTCACCAATCAGTATTTCTGGGCTGTCCTGCTGCTCTGGATGTTCCAGAGCACCAATCAGGCTGTTGTCGGCACGATTCTGCCGTACTACTGCAAGTATGTGTTCCATAACGACTCGTGGATGTACAGCACGCTGTATCTTTCCGAAACCATCGTTCTGATCGTATTCACCTTCCTGTGTCCGCTGCTGCGCGATACGCTCGGCAAGCGCAACATGATCGTAGCAGGCGCCGTCCTTGTACTGATCAGTCAGGGACTGTTCTTCCTCAACACCACCAGCTTCAGCTGGTGCCTGTTCACCACCATGCTGCGCGGCGTCGGCGAAGCACCGCTGTGTGCCTTTGTATTCGGCATGATCGGTGACGTTGTCGAGTTTGGCCAGTGGAAGCACCACATCCGTCAGGAGAGCTTCATCTTCGCAGGCGGTTCGGTCGGCACCAAGCTGGGCACCGGCATCGCACAGGCAAGCATTGCAGGCATTATGAGTCTGTGCGGCTATATTTCCTCGACCGGCAGCGCTGTTGTGCAGTCGCAGTCCGCAATCAACTCGATCATCAACATCTATATGTTTGGCCCGCTGCTGATCTTTGTCGGCGTTCTGATCGTCGGCCTGCTGTATCAGCTCGACAAAAAGTATCCCGCTATCATGAAAGAACTTGCAGAGCGCGAAGCGCGCGGCGAGTTGTAACTTTCTGATCTTCATAATCCCTCAACCGTTCCCGGCATGGCTGCAAAGCTGTGCCGGGAATCTGTTTCTCGCCCTGCCCGCACCGGTCGGCAGGGCGTTTTCCGTCTGTGCGCCGTGTCCTCCTTGCCGAGAAACGGATATTCACAAAAAGTTTATCGCTGCGGCATTGCGGCTGTCCGCTCTTCTGTATATAATAAATGCAGAGCACATTCCTGTGGCTCCCCTCCCGATTACCGAATGATTCAGATAAAGGAGCACCCGTATGTCAACCAACAACCTGTCCACTCCCGCCTCCGGCCGTTTTTCCCTCAGCGCCGCGGCACTTCACATTCTCGCCATGGTGCTGATGCTGATGGATCATCTCTGGGCGACTCTCCTGCCCGCGCAAGACTGGCTGACGTGTGCCGGACGGCTGGCCTTCCCCATCTTCGCATTCATGGCGGTGGAAGGATATTTTCACACCCACAGCTTCCGGAAATACGCCCTGCGGCTTGCGCTGTTTGCCGTGCTCTCCGAAGTGCCGTTCGACCTGATGTACGGCGGAACCTGGTTCTATCCGGTGCACCAGAACGTGATCTGGACGCTGCTGCTCGGTCTTCTGGGCATTCATCTGATGGAAACCGTGCGCAAAAAACAAAAAACATGGCTGTACCTGCTCACCGCCCTGCTTGTTGTGCTGATCGGCACAGTGCTGGGCACCCTGAGCATGGTGGACTACTACGGCACCGGCGTGCTGACGATCTTTATCTTCTACTTCTTCCGCGGACGGAAGTGGTGGTGTCTGGCAGGACAGCTTCTCGCCCTCTACTGGGTCAATGTGCAGCTGCTGGGCGGTCTGCTGTATCCCGTCCATATATTCGGCATGGAATTTGAAATCTGTCAGCAGGGGCTTGCACTTCTGGCACTCCTCCCCATCTGGCTGTACCGCGGACGGCAGGGCTATCACAGCAAGCCGTTCCAGTATGCCTGCTATGCCTTTTATCCCGTACATATGCTGATCCTTGTGCTGATCCTGCAATATTTGACCCGCTGACGGCCATACCAGCATCTGCAAACATCTGTAAAACTTTTTATTTATCAAATGCGCGTTCTGTTATATAATAAGTAAAACATCAAGATCCCGCATTTTCTGTTTTATGAAGGAAAGTGTGCAGGACAGGCCGGCTGCCGTGTGCGGTGCAGATCGACCGACTGCAAGAGAGAGCGCTTTCCCCATGATAACACTGAAAATTTTCGGTACGAGAGAAAGGAAAAACCATATGAACTGGAACATTATTACGGATTCAAGCTGTGATCTGCTCCCTTCCACCAGTCCGGACGGAAGGATCCAGCTGACCAGTGTGCCGTTTACCATCCGCATCGGAGAGCGGGATTTTGTCGATGACGAACATCTGGATACGCTGGAAATGCTCTCCGCCATGGAGCAGGAACGCTCGGCCGGCCACACCTCCTGCCCCACGCCGGACGCATGGCTGGCGCAGTTTGAACAGGCGGACTGCGCGATCGCGATCACTATTTCCTCGCAGCTGTCCGGCAGCATGAACAGCGCTCTTGCGGCAAGAGATATGGCGCTGGAGAAAGATCCGGATAAAAAGATCGTCATTCTGGACTCCTTATCCACCGGACCGGAGGTTCTGCTCTGCGTAAAGGAGATCGAGCGCCTGATTCGTCATGGCCTTTCCTTTGACGATATTGCAGCGCACGCCAGAGATTTTCTGCAGAAAACCAAAATCCTCTTTGCGCTCTCCTCATTTGACAACCTGATCAAGAACGGACGCATCCACCGTCTGCCGGGTATGCTCGCCAAGGCTCTCGGCATCTGGGGTATCGGCAGCGGCAGTGACGAGGGAAAGATCGCCTTTGAAAGCAAGGCGCGCGGTGCAAAAAAGGTCGTACAGACGCTGGTCAGCACCATGAAGGAGCACGGATTCATCGGCGGAAACGTCGCAATCAGCCATTGTGATAATCTCGCACTGGCTCAGACGCTGAAAAACAGCATTCTGGATATCTGGGAAAATACAAGCATCGAGATCCTGCCGACCCGCGGGCTCTGCAGCTACTACGCCGAGCGCGGCGGATTGATCGTCAGCTACTGAGCCGGAGCCGATCGACTGTCTCCGTTTTCAACAAACAAAGGGCGAAACCATGCGGTTTCGCCCTTTTTCTGTTCGGTTGATTGTTTTCCGCTCACAGCACCTGCACCCGCTCCGCGCGGTGCAGCATATCCAGATCCTCACACGCCCCACCATCGCCAGCCATGCCTTGAGCGGCTCGTCCTTCTTAGATAGCACGGACGGCGCCCATTCGTAAAAACCAGTTACTTCCTATTATGTCTTTGCATATTCTCATCGCCAGCACATCATTTTCCATCATTATGTACTAACTCCACCCATTTCTTTTGGCTAAATTGCTTACCGCAAAACAGAATTTCTCCCACGGTGCCAATGTCATCTGCAACGGGTCACCCTCTCGAATCCTAAGCGTTCTTCTGATCTCCTTCGGAATAACAACGCGGCCGAGATCGTCGATCCGGCGCACGATTCCGGTTGCTTTCATAGCAATTCCGCCTCCCATTTTCGGTATTTCTGCTGCGATAGTGGTAGTATTTACTGAAATCGTGCAATTCATGTAGAAAAACCGTATGCACAATGTGTTCCTATTCATGAAAATTATGGTTTGCAGATCTGTTTCTTTCGCGTTAGCAGCTGCTCTGCACAGCGGACGCACGGCTGATATGTAATCAATCCGCAAACCCCTTTGTCGTCCATTGTTTTTCTGCCAGTCCTCGAAGAACGGATACAATAAACGTCAGTATATTCAATATCATGCTGTATATTCTCCTCATTTTCGTATTGCGGCAAAATAAAAATCCCCGATCAAACCGCAAGGTCAGCAAGTTCAGCTGACCTTGGGTTAAACCGAGGATTTTTTTGATTCTGCTTACTTTTTCGCCTTGCTGCCGACCAGATAGCACACAGCGGCAACGATCATGCCGTTGATGGATGCGATACCCCACGGGACCAGATTTGCCACCACAGCGCCCAGCACAACGCCGAAAACCGCAAACCAGTTGACGTTTTCGGTCACTTCAACGTCCTTGTACTTTTCACGGTCCATGAAGAAGCTCATCACCAGAATGATGCCGACCGGCGGCAGCGTACAGTTGAGGATATTCAGCCAGCCGGTGAAATTCCAGTACAGCCAGACCGCAAGCACGGTGCCGATAATACCGGAAACCAGCACCATCGGCTTCTTTCTCTGGCCGAAAATGTTCGCCAGACCCAGACCCGCCGAATACAGTGCATTATCGTTCGTGGTCCAGATGTTGAGACCGAGGACCAGAATCGCCAGATAGAACAGACCGAGGTTGATCATAACCTCAAAAATATCATTGCCGCCGACGTAGACCGACGAAATACCGCCGAAGAAAAACATCAGCGAGTTGCCGATAAAGAACGCGATAACGGTCGTGACCGCACCAACCTTGCCGTTGCGGGCAAAGCGGGAGAAGTTCGGCGTTGCCGTGCCGCCAGAGACAAACGAGCCGATAACCAGACCGGCGCCGCCGACAACGGTCAGCGTACCGCTGGACTTGGCAAACTGATCAATCAGCGTACCGTTGCCCTGTTTGACCGCCATCACCATGGCAACCGTACCCAGGATTGCAACCAGCGGAACCGCAATATAGCTGATGAGCGTCAGCGATTTGATGCCGAAATACGCCGAGGCCGTCATGCACACACCCGCAATGATAACGAGCACCCATTCAGCCGCTGTGCTGCCGCCGAGCAGCTCATTTGCAACCGGAATGGCAAACATGGCGATACCGACGCCGAACCAGCCGATCTGCGTAAACGAGATCATCGCGCTCGGCAAGTACGAGCCTTTTGCACCGAAGGCTTTGCGTGCCAGCAGGTCAAGGCTCATGCCGGTTTCCGCGCCGACATAACCGAGCAGACCGGTGTACAGGCTCAGGATCAGGCCGCCGATGATCATGGAGATGATAAAGCCGCCGAAATCCAGTCCGTCTGCCAGCTCCTTGCCGACCCACATGCTGGCCGAGAAGAAGGTGAAACCCAGCATGATCATGAACATAGTTACGATGCCGCGGCGCGCATAATGCGGCACAGCCGCTTCCGCAAAGTCGATATCGACCGGTGTGTTGTCATTTTTCATAGATTTTATCCCCCTTTTGTGTATTTGTCAAAGAATGTACTTTTTGAGCGTCGTGGTGAACTCGTCAATGCGCTGATGCGCGATCTCCTCCAGCGTTACGTCCTTCAGGCTCTCGACAAAGCCGCGCTCCTGCTGATACAGCCAGCGCGTCAGCTTTGCGTCCAGCTTTTCATAGTGGCAGTCCTTCAGCCAGTCCTCATAGGAAATCGGCAGCGCATGACCCAGTTTTTCCTCCAGCAGCGCCTGCTTGTCGATCTTGTCGGCACGCGCGAGAATGCCGTTCCAGAATTCCAGCACCTCTTCAATGTGCTCGTGGACTGTCTCTTATACACATCTCCGAGCC
>OWJB01001448.1_pt1 | contig 10626 bp, 9 predicted proteins | sample 1732861 | NCBI WGS metagenome assembly OWJB01 (sample SAMN05065762, study PRJEB22554) | human gut metagenome | biome: ENVO:2100002; feature: ENVO:00000062; material: ENVO:00002003 | host: Homo sapiens | place: USA
TGAATATTGTTATATCAACTGAACATAATCAGCTTTTCAGACAACTTTACGCAGCCGCGGACTCGGCCATCTCCGGCCGGCATCTGAGAGGCATGGAGCTATATGCCTTCAGAAGCCTGGCGCCGGAAGAACTCCTCAGGGAAGCGGCCGGCTCTCCCGGGCAGCTGTGGCTCATGTTCTTTGACAGCGACAGCCGGCCTGACTGGACAGATGTCCTGGACAGGCTTACAACATACAGCAGTCAAATCATGGTCTGCGTGGTGAGCAGTGATTACAGCACCGCGGCCCGCCTGGTCAACAGCCGCTCCGTGCGCGGCATTGCAGGTTATATCCATCCTGTCCATGACAATTTAGAGCGCTCCTGCCTGAATATCCTGACCTACCTGAACCGCCGTGTGAATTCCGCAGACGGATTTCTAATCGTGCACGGCAGCAGACAGGAAGCCCGGCTTCCCCTTTCCAGTATTTATTATATAGAAACCGTAAAAGGGACTCATATGTGCAATATACACTGCTCAGACGGGGTATATACGTTCCGTTCCGGTATAAAAGAATTGTCAGAAAAGCTGGGGCCGCCTTTTCGTCAGGTCCGGGCGTCCACCATTGCCAATCTGTCAAATGTCCGGTCCTTTGAACCAAATCCGGGCATCCTTTCCTTTACAGGCGGAATTTCGTGCTGCTGCTCCCGCAGCTACAGGCATGATTTGTCCGATTATTTCCGCGGGCATCCAAGCCATGCGCGCGCGGAAAGGGGAGGCGGATGATGGAAAGGCGACAGTGAAGAGACTGCCCGAAGCACATTGAAAGGGCAGAGAATCTCACCTCTGCCCTTTCTTTCCATACCCTTATAAACTTTAATTGTCATTTCTCTGCGGCCACACGAGTGGCCGTCCTTCTGTCCCCTGTCAGGATAAAAATAACTGCCGTTCCATCATCCGCCGTCTGGTAAGTCCCTCCGGTACCTTACCTGCCGCTTTGTTCCACTTTACTGTCTGCAACCTACGTGGTTCCTGTTTTCGTGTCCGGCGGCGGCACCGTCCCTCCCGTATATTCACTGTCCTCGTATGCGGCCAGAGCAGGTGTTTTTCCTTCTGTTTTGTCAGGCGCTATATTTTCCAGTTCCATACCCGTTTCATTTTCCCCCCAGATTCTTCCCGCGATAACGGAATTCTCCACGGATTCTTCCTCCGGAAAATGCAGAACGCCGTTTTTGTCCACCTGTACCATAAAACGTGTACCAAACCTTGCCATCTGTCCATTCCGGTTAAAGTAATACGGCTTTCCTTTGATAAGCTGAATACCCTTAACCATTGCAAAGTCCGGCCCAAAATAGTACCAGTTATCTTTATAAAAATACCAGTTATCCCGCACGGCATGCCCCGAACCGTCAAACCAGAACCACTGCCCTTTGTCCTGATACCAGTCATTGGACACATACCGTTCCGGTTCCAGATAAAAACGGACCCCTCCATCTTCCTTGACCCATCCTGTGGGATGGGGTGATGGGACCGGTGATTCGCATACCTGAGCTGAATAATCAATATCCTTGAGTTTCAGCACACTGACCCAGGGCGTGTCCTGCGCTCTTGTCTCCACCGTACCATAATTGATTCCCTTAGCCTCGATGCATTTCCCATTTCCAATATACACCCCGATGTGTCCTGGTTTCCAAAGGGCCCAGCCTGTCATTGATTCATTCAATGTCCCTATGGGTTTCACCTCCCGGGCAGTCTCCCTATAATTGGCGCTTCCCCTCAATATGCCGGTACACCATGTAATCAGGCCGGAACAATCCGTACAATGCTTTCCCATGAAACTGCGCGCCTTAGTTATGTACTGGGATGTGTAGACCTTGGGATTCTCCGCTGCCAGCTGTTGCAGCAGCGCTTCCGTCAGGATCTGCCCCTTCATGCCGAACACATATGGCGTGCCCAGCTTTCCCTTGCAGAATTCAATCAGTTCCCTGCTTGTCTTACTCATGATTCATTTTCTCCTCTCTCTGTTCACGAACCGTTATCTTCTGTCCCCATGCCGATAAAATCCGTATAGTAAATATTCTGCCGCACATCCATCAGCATGAAGCCGTAAAGATACCCGTCCCCGGATGCAGGCACTGCCTCTAACAGCATATCATCCGGTTCCTCTATATAAAATTCAGTTCCCATATAGTAGCTGTCCGTATAGTACCTGTCCTCCATGATTTGGCCTGCAGCATTACCAGTATTACCGGGAGCCTCCCCCACATCCTCCATACGCTCAACCAGATAAAGCGGAGTCACCCGGTCCCCCTCCTTTAACTCATAAATCTGCTTTGCAGCTTCAGAGGTCTGGCCTGCCGGTGTCACGGAAAGAATCTGCCCGTCTTCATGCTCCTCGTCAAACCCTATCCGCATGGTGCACAACTCCCCGTTATAGAGCACCGGGGCCATATATTCCGTGTATGCATCCAGATTCATGGTCTCAATGAGACAAAGTACCTGTCCCTTCATCCCCATATAGCTGTCCTCCGGCGCTGCCCGCAGGGTTCCGTCCACGCCAATATCCACATCACTGTCTGTACAGAGAAGGTAATAATATTCATCATCCCCCGCAGGACAGAACACAGCCAAATACGCTCCTGTCACATCAGAAGCATCCTCAGGGGCTATGCTGATTTCCACGGTGCCGTCCTTATGCGCACTAATATTTCCCCATTCCACTCCGCTTTCCCGGGCCAGATACGCTGCATATCCGTCTGTCAGCCGCCTGTAGGCACTGCAGAATCCCGTGGTGTCATACGTTTCCAGTTCCTCACTCAGATAGGGATTGGAGCCGCTTGGCAGGTATATAGTCAGACCGCTTGGATTCACGGGATAGCCTTTAGCCCACTGTTCCGCCACAAGCCTCCTCATCCGATTCTTCAATGTCTGAAAGGCATTTTCATCCGGATATACCCTCTGGCAGGCATTCAGGAATTCCAGCACATCCACCAGCTCCGGAGAACCGCCCGCCTGCCTGCTGCCAAATGCCAGCATTTTCATTCTGTCCCTTCCCAGTTCTCCGTACAGCTCTTCCCGCAGTTTCTCCGGTATCCCGTCCACATATTGATGAAATACCTCATGAAATGCCGGATATTCCTTCATATCCAAAAGGCTCATTGCAACAGGCGCAGTGCCCGAGGCATAGCAGGCACCATATGCCTCCACCATGGACCGGCCCACCGCCTCTCCCCATTCCATATCAGGCGGCAGGCTGTCTCCCAGAGCCGTCATCCATCTGTAATCATATCCATGCTGGGGTTCCAGCTCCGGAGATGCAATAACATAATCGGCATATCCATCCAGACAGCCGGCAGTCTCCGCACTTCCCATAAGACAGGCGTCAAACGCCACAAAGTCAAAGGCACTGTCTGCCATAACTGAATGGCCCAAAGCCTCCCTTATCTCCTCCAGTGAGAGCCCATCCCCGTCAAAATGGCTGTCGCTTCCGTATCCTCCCACCGGACCGCCTCCATGATTCCACAGAATCAACCCATAATGATTGGCCGGATAAGACCGGACACCGTAGTTGATAAAATCCGTCAGTGTATCCGCATCCCCCATATTCCTGATTTCCATGGATTCCATGGATGATATTCCATCCCCTGTCAGGGGAAATCTGGCATAGGGTACGCCATCCATTTCATCCAGCTCCCACCGGGTGGAACCGCCTGCCTCAACCACTACATGGAGGGAAGGTGATTTTCCTTCCTGCTCCATCACCTTCAATGCATCCATCATTTCCCAAAGGTCCGCTGTGGCGGCGCCGTAATCCCCCTCCAGGTCACTTCCGTTCATATAAACCATGATTGTACTGTCCGCCGCCTCTGCCGCCTCTGCATATTCCTTTACCTGGATTCCCTGACGCTCAGAGCCGCTTACCGTATAGAGAGCTGCTCCTGCCAGCAAGGCGCTGAGGGCCGCCGCGATTCGCGGCGCAGTGACCCTCTTTCTATTTTGTTCCATCTGCCAATCTCCTTTTCATTATCACTACAAAATCATTTTGCCGTTTCGTATCTTTACCGCCTCGCGTCTTACCGCTTTACAGCCTGCTGTCATACCTGCCCTTGCGGCTCCTGTTCCTCATTACACGCACGTTCTCAGAAGTCCTGGCCCCAAATTCCTGCCTTGCCTCGTCCATATACTGGTGAATCAATCCCTCCCGGGATAGATTAATGTAATTCTTGCCGCTGCGGTCCACAGGGAAACTGCGGTACATGGCTTCCTCGGTCTTATTCAGCACGCGCTCCATACTCCCTTCCGCCGGGGACAGCGCCTTCTTCTGTTTCCGCTCACCAGTCTTCTTCTTTTGAAGCTTAGCATACGCCAGCATCTGTTTCCTCTGGCTCTCAACCGCGGACATGCTCTTCTTTACCTCATCATACAAAAGCTTTGCCTGGTCGTAATTGTGAATAACATCCTTCAGCTCAGACAGCTCCTCATCCCGGAACACCCCCTCCTTCTCTTTCAGGGTAATCTTACGCTTTAATCCGCCCATGGAGCCGGACAGCGCCTTCACATCCCCGGCCTGTTCCCCCGTAGTCAGAATACCGCCCACACAGTCCAGAGCGTTCATATACTCCTGGTTCATCTGGTCAAAGTCAGACATGGGTTCGCGAAACTCCCGGATATAAGCTTCCTGCATGGAACGCATCAGCCTTGTGGAAGATTTCATCTGCTCCCTGGCTCCCGCCAGGCGCCTGCACTGTTCTTCTATGGTATATGTTTCGTGGCTGTACCTCCTGAAATTGCTGCGGAAAGCCCCATCCTCAATGTGGTCCAAATCATTTTTCATCCGCCCGTTCATATTGCCTGATACCGTGCCTGCCGCATCGGATTTCAGCGCTGAGTGGCCCATTTTTGTCTCATACCGGTAAGTCTTTCCCAGGGCAACAAACTCAATGGATGCCCTGAATTCCTGTTCGCCCATGTCAGCCTTGCCATACATCTCCAGCCGGTTGATATAGAAGAATGACAATGCCCCCTGTATCACGGCATTTACCGCTTTCATGACACCCTCTCCAACCTTGCCGGCCAACTGCACCGCGGCTTTGGCCACCTGAAGAGCAGCTGTTGCCACCCCGATTGCCACATATACTCCGGCCTTGGCCACCTCATAGGCTCCTATCTCAATTCCCTTGGCAATGGCCACAAACGCTTTCTTCCACCACTTGGCATTCCTGATGGATCGTTTGCAGTCCTCAATTTTACGGTTCAGGGAATCAATCTGCCCATACAGCTCATTTACATGGGCCTGGGCTCTGTCAATCTCTCTGGCAGCATTCTTAATCTTATCCCTGAGCCGGTCAATGGCTCTGTTGATGCTCTCCTGTACTGCCTTCAGTTTTTCCGCCAGCTTGGACGTATCAATCACCAGACGGAATTCAAATCCGCCCCGGTTAAAATCCTGGTAATTCACCTTCAGATGGATACTCACATCAAAAACCGCCAGCCAGTTAAACCGCACATCGATGGATATAAGCCCCTTGCAGAAGATAATTCTGGTCTCAAAATACAGGATGGACAGCAGCTCAATCCTTCCGTCCAGATAGAACGTCACATCCTTCTTGCCTGCGGACAGGAAGAATACGATACCCTTCTGTTCCTTGCCCATAAACTGTCTCAGCACACTGTCCGCGGGCACAGGAAGGGCTTCCCCGGACTCCTGCCCGGCTTTGGAGGGACCCAATTTCAGGAAACCCAGATTAACCTCCGGTATACGTCCATACGCCAGCACCCCATCCCCCTCCCGGAAGGAAAACAGAACCTCGAACCGGACCTTAAAAATCTCAATGACTCCGCATACAAAGATTCCCCGTTCCACCGTGTAGCTGCCCAGCCTGGTATTCACATCCGCATAATAAAACTGGGCCGTAAGCTTGATGCCGCCTGAACCGTCTATGTAATAATGACGCATCCGCCGCTGGTCCACCAGGTCCACCCCATCCCCAAAGGGAGAAGCCTTTACCTGAGCCTTGTCCAATACCAGGCTGTTATCATGGACTCTCTGGTTAAATGCCTCTGCCAGCCGGGATCCGTTAGCATTCTTAACCAGTTCCCGGTCAAAAGCCTGCATGTCCTGGAAAGGAAGCCCTAATATACGGATAAAATCAATGCTGTCAAGGCCGTCAAAAGAAAGCCCCAGCAGATTTCTCACCAAAATGGGAATGGACAGGTCGCTGACTGCTGCCGACAGCAAATCCAGCTTTGGAACCGATCCGGCCACAGTAAGCATCACAGCCCCAAACAGGTGAATTTCCCGTATATAAAGATTGGCAAACATGGCAAAGGACGGCCCCTGGTCAAACCCTATGGCCAGGCAGGTATCCCCTATGGAAAACGGGCCTGCCAGATGAATGGGCTCCCTGACCTCCCCAAAGGCCTCCACCATAAAGCGGGTCCTGGATATGCCGCAGTTTACATGAAACTCCATATCCGGCACAAATACAAACCGAAAGGTACCCTGAAGGGCCAGTGACAAGGCGCTGCTTCTAAGCCCAACTGCCAGACACATGTTCCTGCTCTCCATAAAACTGTTTTTGCTTGCCGGAATTGCCGCCATACACAAAAATCCGTCTTCACCTGCTCCCAGAAAAAGCTGCGTCTCCTCAAGGCCGAACAGCTCCCTGACTGCCCTCTCAAACACGCTGTCTCCATTCAGTTTCAAATGGGAGTATGCCAGAAAGCTGCACCTGTCAATCTGAGCCGGAAAAGCCTCGGCTCCCGGCGCCCCATCCATCAAATCTCCGGGACTCAGCCCCTTTCCCACACGTCCGAAGAAATAAAACTGCTCCATCCCAAAAAAGTCTGCTGCTTTCTTCACCGCATCCATAAGGGAGGATACCTGCGCGTTTCCCCTATTACTATCTGCTGAAAATGAAAAAAGAATGGCTGCGCTTCCCCTGCCTGCTGCTGCTTTAAAATACAGCCCCGGTTCTCCATAACCCAGGGCTGTGATTCCATGAATGCAGGAAAGAGCGGCACGCTTATTGGAAGCATGGACCAGACCGGAGGCGTATCCTCCGAATTTGGAAGCCATTTCACCATCCACAGCCTCCAATAATCCCGCAGGCCCCCTCTGGTCCATCTGAAGTTCTCCGCAAAAAGACAATTCGCTCTTATCATACCAGACAGCCAGCCTGGCCGGACACCCCCTGACGGCGCCCTCTACGGCTATGCTGCACGACATCTGCCTCTGGTTCATTCCTGCCGCTCCTTTCCCGCAATCTTTCCATGATGCATTGTATATTACGTTTCTTATGCTACTTGGCGGCCTGACTCTTGTCCGGCAGTGCAGCCACGCCCAGGTATTCGTCCACAGTAATCAGGGCCATCTTGTCCACTACCTTCTTTCTGTCCGTATTCCAGACAGAAATGGAAAGGTTCGTCACATCCACAATGGGCTTAATGGTTTCCGGTACCAGGCCTTCTGTCACCACCTGCAGCTGAAACGCATACTCCAGGACAGAATTCTCTCCCTTTTTACAGATGTACAGATAAGCCATCTGAAGCTTGATTACAATATCTTCCAGTTTCGTGGATGTGGAGCCGCCCTCCTTGGCGGCCTCGGTCATGGCTTTCTCAAGCTGGGCCGTATCCACGGCAGTATCACTGCCTGTCACGCCCCTGGCCATCTTCTTGATATCGTCAATCAGATCCTTTACGGAAATACCGCTGTCCGGCGTCTGTTCTGACGGAACCAAAAGAACTGCATATCCTCCCTCATTTTTTTCATACATGGCATGAAGCTGGGTCCCAATCAGGGAAAAGTCAATACCTATTGAAGCTTTTAATGTGTTGTTTTCCATTCTGCTGCTCTCCTTTTCTTAATTATTTTTGTATACTATCTATCATCAATACAGCCCTCCGGATGGCTGCAAAGCCATCATACCGTTAAAATGGTACCGGCTGCGTCTTGACGGCATCGTTTGGATGATTACCGGCATGAATGGCGTATTTTCTGCAGTTTACACGTCCATTTTTCCAGTTCCCCCAGATGTTCCTGCCCCCTCCTTCCGCATACAATATACACTCTTTCTCTGTAAGCTCCATTCCCTTAACCGCGGCATAGGTTCTCCATACCAACTGGCTGTAAGAATCTGAAATCATCTGTTCCTCCCCTCCAAGAGTACTGTTCCTGTCACGGCACAGATCCATCTCATCTGCCAGACGTATAATCCCCGCGATACACAGCTGCCGCATACCATCGGAAAGCATGTTTAACGGCATGGACGGGCGGAAGGACGGCACCGTTGGACGGTATGTTTGGGCGGCACTGTTGGGCGGCAGCGGCATGCAAAAAAGGACGTTAAGCCACGGACCATTCCATAGCTTAACGTCCTTTCCTCCAATCAGTCTCTCAAAACCCAGTCAGGCCGGATTACATACCTGCAAACTGATTCTTTACCTTCATGATTTTCTGCTGTTCCGCCTGCTCCGTCTGATACCATCCCTTGGCGGACATCTGCTTATAGATGTCATCCTGCATACACAAGCTGTCATTCAGCGCCTGGTTAAAGGTCTGATGCACATCAGCCGTGGAAGACTCGATGGTTCCGTGAACATACAGGTCGCATACCCCCTTCTCGGTCAGAAGAAGGTTCTCCATAATACACTTGTCGTCCATTCTCTGCTTCCTCCTTATACGAGATTATAAAAACTGTCAAAAATCTGCTGGTGCTTCTGTTCCATCTGCTGTACCTGATTTTTAAGGGCAGGATCCTGCAGATTCTGGATGGCTTCCTGGCACTGATTCATCAAAAACTGCTCATGGCCTAATGCATCCTCAATATAATTTAATTCCTTTGGACTCATAAGATATCACCTCCATGATTAGTATGCCGCCTGCCTACTCAGGATATGCATAAATCCGTATCTATCCCGAATTGGTTCGATGTAACGGGCTCAATACTAACAGTTCCCATATTATTATCAAATAAAACTTGTAATTTCACCCCAAAATACAGTACAATAGTAATAGTAACATGTATACCGGCAGTCAATTTTCCGGAACCAACAAGGAGGGATATACAATGGCAAAAAAATCACTCATTATCGCAGCCTTGGCAGCGTTCCTCTCCATGGGCACTCTGTTCTCCGCCTATGGGCAGGAAAAAGCAATCACATCCATACCCTTGACATTTTCCTGGGACACAGCCCCAAAGGGCGGCGAACTGGTAGGCAATGTATATGCAGTATCCAGCACCAGTGAATTCAAGGTGGAAGGAGCCGTGTACGACAAAAAGGATGACCAGTGGGACTATGGCGAGAGGCCCGTCGTGGAGGTGGAGCTCTCCGCAAAGGACGGATACTACTTTTCCAGCACCAAACGCAGCATTTTTTCGCTGACCGGCTGCGGAGCCCAGTTTAAAACCGCAGAAAAGGACGGAGATGGTAGCGCTTTAATCCTTCAGGTGTATCTGCCTGCCATAGACGGCAATCTTCCTGTTACCACATCCGTCAGCTGGAACCAGACCACCGCTGTGTGGGATAAGGTAAACGGGAGCAAAAACTACGAAGTACGCCTGTACCGGGACAAAAAACTGGTAACCACCCAAAAGACGTCCGAATCCACCTATGACTTCAGTTCCTACATCAATGTAGAGGGAAATTACACATTCACCGTACGGGCATTAGGCACCTACAGCTCCCAGGCCGGACCATGGACCGACAACTCCGAGCCCCTGACCATCCGCACCGAAGACACCTGGTTTATCACCAACGGAAAATGGGATAAGACCTCCTCCGGATGGCGCTATGTATATCCAAACAACGTCTACCCGGTAAACAGCTGGCGCTGCATCAGCGACAACTGGTATTACTTTGGACAGAATGGGTATATGGAATCTGATTGTTATGTAAAATCATCCGACCAGGATTTGTATTATTGGCTGGGAAGCGACGGAATCTGGAATACTGAGAAGGATACCGCTGCGCCGGAGTCCGGGGCGCGGGTTGTGAAATAGTGAACATATAAAACTGGCAGGTGCTTGATGCCATCAGCGGTGCAAAGTAAGTAGGTTGTTACTGACCTCCTGATATGACGCTGACCAGATTTGTTCATTTTTCAGCAGGCTGCTCTAACTCATGTCAGTCATTGCGGTGGCTTCTGGGTGGATTTCTCCACCCTTAAAACCATCGTTTTGATAGAGAGTGCTCCTGCATAGGCTTTTCAGTCAAATGGAAGCACGCCTTGATCTTTGACAACTTCATACTGCTTTGCATGCGGCGATTTGAACCTGCGCAGTTTACTGCTGACGTTATCCATATGCTCCTGAAGATCTTCAAGCTGTCCGCTGATGTCATCCATGGCGATCCTGATATCCCCATGGAGCAGTTCTATGGAATTGAGGGCTTCCTCCAGTTCGTCCCGGATGTCCATGTATTCCTCCAGCAGATCCAATACGCCGGACTGGCGCATGCGGTCAGCAAAGGTCTCTGCCGGGCGATGTTCTTTGTTCTGAACCATCAGGCCTCACCTCCCAGCATCTCATGTTCGAGGACAAACCTTACCTGATGTTCGTCCGTGAGACGCTTTCCCTGCTGGCTGGCGTACATCAGGCAGCCGTTACAGATCCGGTTGATGCGCCTTGGGATCCCCGTGGACTCG
>OWJB01001459.1_pt1 | contig 10602 bp, 13 predicted proteins | sample 1732861 | NCBI WGS metagenome assembly OWJB01 (sample SAMN05065762, study PRJEB22554) | human gut metagenome | biome: ENVO:2100002; feature: ENVO:00000062; material: ENVO:00002003 | host: Homo sapiens | place: USA
CAGAATCCACTGGTGTTGCAGACGCAAGGGCGGCTACTCCCTCTTTACCAAACTTGTCCAGGTCTCCGATGTGAACCGCTTCTTTTGCTCTCTCCAGAAAGCGTGTCAACTTGGAGAAGTCACCCTTTTGTCTGAAACTTATCATCGTGCGTCCTCTTTAAATTCGAGTTGCGTAATCCAGTGAGATCCATCCTGCTCCGGATTTCAACTTACCCCATCCAGCATTAGAACCAGCACCGGTTTTAACCTCAACGATGGTGTAGACTCCTTTCGGACAGAAACCATTGGTTCCGTAATTCGTTCCGGGACCTTTACGGATATACAGATCGGAAATGTCCACCTGAACCAGAAAATTTCCAGAAGGCTTCTCTACTGATCCACCAGAATCAGAAGAAACTGCGCCTTTATAGGTACAGTAAGCTTCATGAACACTGATCCATCCTGCACCGGATTTCAACCTGCCCCAGTAACCGTTCTGAATTTCAGTAATCGTGTAAGTACCTCGGTCAGTAATCATCCCATTGGTTCCGTAATTCGTCCCAGGGCCTTTGCGAATATTCAAATCACCGATGTTGACTTTGTAAAGTCCAGTTTTGTAGGTTTTCTGGACGCTGTCAGTCGTACTTCCGCCAAGCTGAGCAGTTACCCGATTCGCAAGATTCCCCAGCCTGGAATACAGCCAATCCCCAGGACAAGATTTGTTGGCAAACCACCGATGAACCGTAAGGATCATCTCGTTTGATTTGGGACTGTAGTTCAGAGATTTGTCCTTGTCGCCAAACCAAAGGAGTTTTGTCTTACCATTTCTCCGGCAGATGTCAACACACAGAGCAACCAGCTTTTCATATACTGCATCAGTCATGGCATACGGATGAGTCATATCACTGGCACATTCAATCGTCACAGCACGCTGATCATTCGCATTGCTGGAAGAACACCAGCTTCTGTTTGCTTCATCCACGCAAAGAACCACACGTCCGTCACTACCAATTCCATAGTTGCAAGAAGCCTGTACGTTACTACTGTCAAAGCAGCCCCCAATAGATTCCGCCGAAAGCTGACCGACCACACAATGCGGAGTGATCCGGTCGATTGAATGCGTTCTGGCTCCACTATGGTTTGGACTTTTTACCGTACAATTAACCAAGCTGCTGTTACTCATAGTAATCACCCTTTCGTATTCCATTTCTTTTTACGGGCCGCATTTAGTGCCGCATTCCGTTTCATAATTTCTCTGCGGCTATGTTTCTTCGGCGGCCTGCTCTTCACATCGCATACTCTTATCAAAGTAAACAGTTTATTGAGATGCCATTTCTGACATTCAAATGGAATGTTTAAAGCTATCATCCAGTAATAAACGAGTTCTGCCGTAATCTGCTCTCTGCTTCCCTGCGTTTTTTTTTCCTCGAAAAACCGGGTGGCAGTCATAGGAAGAGCAATATACCGATTGACCTCATTGATATTGCTGTTTGTCAGATAGTTATAAACTTCCGGGTTCACGTTCTGTGTAAGAGTCATACATTTTACATAATCGATGGTTTCTTCCAAAGTTTTTTCCTGCTTCGTCAGAAACGGCTTATTCCATCTCGATTCCCATTTTGAAAGAGAAACAAGAGAATGCTCCAATTGCAAGGTCTGAGCCTTTGTGTAAACAAACTCTTGCTTCGCTTCATCCCAAAATTCCGTGGATGGTATTGTGATTCGGAGCATCTCTCACCTCTCCATTAATTCTGAGTGTTTGCTGCAATTGCAGGAGCTGTGGCAGAATTGCCGATGTTCATCACCGCATTCACAAAGTCTGCTGCTGTCTTGTCATTCGTAACCAGTTCCTCAAAGAGAATCTCATAAGCAGGAGATTCCATAAAGGATCTGGAAATCTCCTCAGACTTCATAAAGCGACGGCCATCTTCACTCTTGACACCGTAAGCTTTCTTAATGAGATCTTCAAAGAATTCCATAATCTGGCCGCCATCAGCGCCGGCACCAATACTTTTGAGCTGTACATCATAGCCGCCCTTCACGCTTGTCTGCATCTTGACAATTTCCGGCTTTGACAGATGGAAATAGAAATCCTCTTTTCTTTCGACACCGTTCAGATCGATATAGGGAATGGTTTTCTTCAGCATAATTTTTTCTCCTTTCAAATAAAAAGAAGCCCCGCACATTGAATACGAGGCTCCCTGTAATTTATTCTCTTTCTAAGGTCAGTCCAGAAAGACCATAAGTCTTCTCAATGCTTTCCTTGTCATGCGTGATTGTTACCTTAATACTCTGAGTATCCTTATTCTTGATAAGGAGTACGATGTTTCTGTCTTCGTCGAGTGTAACTGGTCCTTTTGTTCCGCCTACGAGTTCAACAGTAACAACTGCATCCTGAGAATCGGAATCCACTTTCAAAGCAAGATAGTTTCCTTCTTGCTCAGAAACATTGCTACTGAATCCTGTGTACCCGGTAACATGTTTTAGCGTACCGGTAATCTCAGCCTCTCCGACAACAACATTCTCCTGTAACGAATCTACTGTTTTCCCGAACAGATTGGCTTCCCCATTTTCGGGATTAACGGAGAAGCCGATTAAGGGAGGTCAGTTACATCCTCTTCGATTGCAATGGCAGAGTACACTCTGGTCAGAGCACCGGAACATCTGGTTTCCAGAAGGGACTTCTCCTGGTTAAAGTCGATATCAAACTGTGTGAAGTGGGTAACTTCGCCGCCCTTTGTGGCACCCAGAGAGTAGTCATTCAGGTTCGTAATGATAGCAAGCAGTTTCTTGGTCTTGCTGTCGTCCGTCTTACGGGTCTTGCCCTCAAACTGCTCAGCGGTAAGAATCTCACCAACGTTAAAAGCAGATGCAAGTTCCGCCTTGGAAGAGTAGATTCTGCGACCATTCATGTCACGAGCCAAAAGCATCACATTAAGCATATGCGGTGTGATGTACATATCCGGTGTCCCAGTTCCCTTGTAATTCTCTCTTGCATACAGAACTGCATTGATCATAGCCTCGGCGAGAATATAATTTTCACCAAAGTTTGCACCGGTATTGGTTCCCTGAAGTTCTTTCTTTGCAGCTTCTACATCCAGATCTGCATGGATGGTGTACAAATCGTCGTCCGTCCAAATAGGTCTGATTTTATCCGGATCAATTTTACCCTCGTCGCCATCTTCACGACCGTCTCCCAGCATCATTGCGATTGCCAGTTCCTCGTTGAGCATCAAACGATCGATATCATAGAGATACTTAACATAATCAAAGTCTGTGATATCAACAATATCGTCACGATGTAACGCATTCTTTACATAAACGGTCTGCGGATCTGTCGTTCTGCGAACCAATTTGAAATTTCCAGCCTGTTTCTTCTCTTTACCTTTTTTATAACCTCTGGCACGCAGAGAATCGATACCACGAATATCAGTCTGGCTGGTTCTGATTCTGGAAATAGGGCTCTTATGTACTTTTCTCATCACATTGGAAATCCAGCCCTGATCATTGGTAATAAGCTCAGGGGCACCTGGACGAACTTCCTGATACTCAGGGAAAAGAGCCGTCACATTACCCTCGCCAGCCTGAACAAATCCACCGCTTACCGCATCATGCTGAAAACCATTCTGCTCTGCATAAATCTCAAGTGCAGTCTGGAAAGTGCCAACCTGACTGGTCTTTGCCATTTTGATAATATCCTCCTGGGCAGAATGAGCCAGAAAGCCACCCGTTTCGTTTTTCTTTTCATTGTCAAACACATTATGCTTCATTTCGGTTTTTCCTCCTTTAGAATCATCGTTTTTATCTTCGGGCTTATCCGGTTCCCCGAAAGCCTGTCCGAACATTGCATAGATTACATTTTTCTGCTTTTCGCTGAGCGTATCAAATATCTGCTCAACTGTTTCTTCATCTTCTTCCGTTTTCTCTTCAGAAGTTTTACCTTCCTGCGTTTCGGACTTCTCTTCTTTTTCATCCGCAGAATGATAAATCATGATATTCTCATCATATCCAATAATCATGCGATCTTCCGAAGCGTCACCATGCTCCATGACAGAATCAATGAATGCGCCTGGATTAGCTCCAGCCAGAACAAGGCTCAATTCATAAATAACGCCATGTACTACATTTGCTCCTGCCTGTTTAAGTTGACCGGCACAAATGGAAAGTGAACGAACATCTCCATGCTTCACTAATTTCTTTGCAGCAAGTCCAGATTCACTGTCATTGAAACTACAATAAGCGTAAACACCCTCGTCACGATTTTCCAAAACCGCATGACCGAGCACGCGATTAGGATCGGAATGGGTGTGCCCCCAAACCAGCGGAACGGTTTTTCCATTCTGGTTTTTAAACGCATCTTTTTTGATGGTTCGACCATCAACACAAAGAAGATCGTTTCTAGTAGCCCAGCCACTAAAATCATATTTCTCCATTTTGAAAATCACTCCTTCTATCAGTATTGTGCGAAAGCTATTTCTACTTCCTCCGTTTCCTCTTCTTTACTGCTTTATATTCGGAAGCTATCTTATCAAACTCTTGCTGATAAAGATCTTCATAAGTGGCATCAAGATTTTCTTTTGCTGCTTTATAAGCTTCCCTTGCAGCGGTAACGGCAGCCTTTAACTCTGCACTAACTTTTTCTCTTTCTGATTTAGCATTCGCAGAATTATCAGCCCTTTCTTCTTTGGTGTCTTCAGTAATTCGTTTCTTCTTACGACTTGCGGAAGTTCTCACCTCTTCTTTTTCAGCTTTCGCCTGCTCACTCACCTTAGATTTATCCTCGCTGGCATCATCACGAAGCTTTGCGATTTTCTCATTTCGCTCCGCTACTCGCTTTGCCCTTTCTTCTTTGGATAACCCGGATGGAATTTCTATTGCCATTAAGCGTTCAATCTCGGTATTCTTCTTTTCATCGATACGCTCTTTCTGGTCTTCTGCTTCTTCTCCAATATCCTCCAAATCAGATTTTTACGAGAATCAACCCTACTCCTTCTCGACGAAGATTCCTCGGTAAGCTGAGCATTCAGTTCCTTTAATTTAGCTGAGATCTGCTCTCGGGTCACCTTGGCTTTTGCTCTCAGCTCAGCAATTTTTTGTTTCCGTTTTTCCTGTTCTTCTTTTACCTTTTCCTTCTTCTTACCAGAAATCTCATTTTTTGTATAAGCCCAGACTTTCTTTCCCTCATCATTAAGCTTTGTTGTGGAACGTCGCCCTTTGAGTTCTCTGGTTCTCATATAATATTCATGAGCTTTCACTGGGTCGTAATAAGGAGACGCATAGTGTTGAAGAGGTTCGTTAATATCCATTAGGGCTCCTCCTCATCATCCGAAACATAGCTTCCTATAATTTCATCAATCTCCTTTTCAAGACCGTCAAGCAGCTCGTTCACTATGCTGTCATAATCGGCTCCAGCATCACTTTCGTTGGGTTCGACATCGTAACTACCATTTGAAGGCTCAGATTTGGCCTCGCTGATATTGCTATTCTTGAGCTCATCAGCTTTTGGATCATCAGACGGTTTCATACCAATAATCTGGCGAATTTCATTTGATGTCATAATCTCATTTCTTGTGAATTTGTCAGCAATTTCTGACAGATCAGCTACTGGTACAAGTTTGAAGGGGTCACGGAAGAACAGAATCGATTGCTTTTGAGACCCGGCTGTTTTAGTAAGGAACTTACGTTTTAATTCGTCAACGATAGCTGCAATAATCGGTTCGATGGTACGGTTATAATAATTCAACATGGTTTTCTCGTCTGCGGAACCATCCAATATACTCTGAGTGATACCCAACTGGCTATAAAGCATACTCGTCAAGTATTCAATCTGCTTCATTAGATTATTTTCCACAGAACGATTCAACTGTGTGATCCGTTCCGTACCGTCGGTATATGCGATACCATATTTAGAACCGGCCAACTGACGCTCGATCTCGACACGCCTCTTCTCAGCCTGTTGACGCCTTGCTTCTGTTTTTATTACATAGGGAAGCTGAATAATCAAATCAAGTTTTCCCGAACTGCTTTGCTCATCAACAACATCCAACAAATTCAACTTCCTTATCAAACGCTGCATGGTTGAATTGGGCTCGTTAATAACTGCATAAAGCGGATTTTCGATAATTGCTATTGTGTCTTTAGGGACTACAATATCTTCCTTTAACCCTGTTCGCTCGTTATAGACCCTCACCTTAACATGACTCGGAAACCATTCTATAATTTTTCCAGTTCTCATCGATTCGATTTTATACGAACCGGTAATATCCGGATCGTCATCAGTATCTACCGGAACAATCGCTACACATCCTTCATCAAGCATTGACAAAACAATATCTTGAAGAAAAGCCCTACCAGTCTGATCAATATTGGCTGATAGATTTAAACAATCATTCAATCCCGATGAAATTTTTTCAAGAAATCTTTCCGAATCATCCAAACGAACATGCTGAATACTGATTGAAGCACAATCCAACGCAATCCGATTATATACAGAAGTAACAATAGATCTCTCATTACCTCTTGTAAGCCTCGGACGATCTGGTCTGTATGAATATCCAACTCCTATGTCTCTATAGTAACTTGTTGGATCTCTGTTTAAAAAAGCGTTCCAGGCATGTTTAATCCTGGAACCAATTGTAACTTCCATTTTGAATTCGTCACCTCCTTATTCAAAAGCATCTCGATTTAATTTAAAAGCAACGAACGCATCCATCATCGCTGCTACGGCATCAATCTTTGCGTCGTATCTCTTTTTCAATAATTTTCTATTTCCATTCGTGTCTTCCATGACAATACAATTCCCCATCGCAAAAGTCATAAGTTCTTCATCAAACAGAAGCATCCGCTCCTCTGAAAGTTTCTTTAACTCTCCCAATGGAACGGATTCTGTTTTAGCTCCCTGTATCACTTTTTCAATTCCAAACGGTCCGTTTTCAGAAGACCATCGCTCAATAAATTCCTTTGCGTTATACGGGTCATATCCCAGACATCGAACATCGTATCCAAATTCAGTGATATGATTATCCAAGTCCTCATACACTTCCATCATATCGAGAACGGTGCCTTCAAGAACAATCAAGCTCCCTTCTTCCATAAACTGATCGTATTTAATTCTCATTGCTGCTGGAAGTTTCATCAGAGTTGATGAAGAAATGTAGTTTCTGGTTTTGATTCCAAAAGAACCATTTGATAATGGAAATAAAAATGTAAAAGCACAGAAGTCATCACCTTGTGATAGATCAATGCCCAAAGAACACGGCATCTGCCAATAACTTCTCTTTTTATGAAGAAGTGTTTCTTCATATGTAAAATAATAGGTATAACCTTCCATCGGTAAACCAAATCTTTTTGCCAAAATATCGTTTCTCGCGGCGGGAGATTTTTCAGCTCTCTCCACATCAAGCTGATATGTTTCATAGCTTACTGTTTTACCGATATTGGGATTTGCCTTTAACCACATATCTGGATTTCCAACTTCATCAATGGAATCCAATTTATACCACCAAATAGACACATGTGGATTAACATACTCCCCTTTGAGGATGTCCAGTAACTCCATTTTGATGGTATCGCCTGCTCCGTTTCTTACAGTTCCCTCAGAACTCGTAGCAACGATAATGTAGTCATCCAGCTTCGATGCACCTTGTTCAAGAGCACCAACAACATCTTCTCTCGTGTCTCCTGATAACCACTCGTCCACTGTGGAAATTTTAGGACGTAATCCCTGAAGCTTTGCTATGGACATCGGTCTTACTTCCAAAAGCGAACCAGTGAGAAAATTCTCAATACCTTTTTTGGTAGAAGCAAGCTTCATTCGCTTCGCTTTAGAACCGGTTGTATTCTGCAAAGAACCTTCTGTGAGGAACCGGAATAAAGGACCTCGTGATCGAGTAATTGCTGTACGGAATGGCGACATTACTTCATCAGCCTGTTTCATTGTAGGCGCAGTTGTAACTTGATGTGTTGTAGAAGGATCAATGTTTAATCCATATGACTGAATACATGTGTCATACAAAGATTTTGCAGCACCACGCCCCACAATAAGATATTGCTTTTTTATCAATCGCTGCTTAATCCTTTTATTTACATAACGCCCACCATGCCCATCGGAACTTGGCTCCCATACGCTCCTCTCAACAAAGTAATACCATCCATAAACCTGCTCTCCCCATAATTTAAACGAATCAAGCAGATTCAAGTCAGAACCATCCGTCAATGTCAGTTCCGATTCACAATAAGCAATCCATCCCTCGACCGCTTGATCGTCGTAATAAATACCTGGATTAGCTATTAAATCATCAACTCGATTCATCTCCATAGAGATTTCTTTGCAAACGGGTATCTCCCCTCTTATTACGGCATCTCGAAACATGCCGTAGTATTTGGGAACGGCTGTGTTTGATAATGCCATAATAATTAAATCACCTACTTGCCTGTTGCTTTCTTAATAGCCGCATCAATACCTTTCGTCATGTATTTTGATACATAATTGGTAGCGGTCTGCTTTGCAGCATTTGTCAGAACATCCTGAACAAATTTTCTTCCAACTGAAATTTCTGAACTGGTTAGCTGCTTGTACTGCTTTTCCATCTGGAGACGGTTAATCTTTGAACGAAGTTCTGAATCAGACATCTTTTTTATTTCATCAGAACTTTCCGTTTTACCAGCTCTCCCATTCGCTCTTGTAAGCTGTGCTGGTGTCCTACGAACTCCCCATTTCATTCCGAGGATTCCATAATGTTGCAGCATTTCTTCATCACTCATTTTGAATTTCCCTCCTTTGCAATGTAAGATGTTATTCCATTTGCTTCGTTTCCGGTTTCATAATATGGAACTTCTGTTATCACAATGTTTCGCTCAAGAATCTTATTTTCTGTATCCAATGTCTGAGAATCGAACGCTTTCGGTGTTATCTTGTATTCACCATCGTATGATTCATGATCTTCCGATTTTTCGATATCAGTTTCCGCTGCTACATTTAATCGCCATTCCGCTTCAGCAATCATCTTTTCCATTGAGGCTATTACCGCAGAACTCAAAGGGGGATCAAATAGCAATTTTACTTTCATATGCATATAAGATTTTACTAACTGTAGCTTTGTTTCATCAGAAATAAATTCTTTCCATGTGGAAGTTTTATCTCGAATAGAAAATCCTGATGGCGGACCAACGCCAAGTTGAGTCAAAATCATAAACACCGAATTGATATGCATGATAATATCTGAATCGAAGTGTTCATACTCTTCTGTAATACCAAGCATTTTTTTTATTGATGTAAGTACGCTTTCCATAATCTCCATAACCTCCTCTCCATCAACGTTTCCAGGGACATGTATCATTTCTGCTTCGAACAATAGGTTCTGTAATGAGAAGACTTTCGTCTCCGTAATGAATGGCATTATGTGTTGTAAGAATTGTTGAGATGAGATATTCGGGATTTAAAAGGAAATCGCTTCTTTTTAAAATATCCTCTACGGAAATTGGATTCATATGATGAATCAATATTTTCCCATATATTTCATGTCCTTCTATTCCAAGATCGCATCCATTATCTCTCACAATCACAAAATCACGAACTGACTTCCATTCTGTAGACCGATAAAAAATCTGATTCAAATATCGGTCAAATCCAAAAGTGTCTGTCCCGACAACTCCGCCTAAACGAAGATACTCGTATCGTTCTTTAAAAGTCTTCAATTTTGATAGTTCTGCATATGTCCTAATCATCGTCGTTACCCTGTCCGCTGTATATACGAAATGCATTGATGGCATCTTTATAGAGATCTTTAATTTCGTCAGTGGAATCAATAGCCCTCACTTTTGCCCTGGCTAAATTATTCTCTTCTGCTAGTCGTTCTTGTTCTAGCTTTTCTCTGGAAGATCCTAATTTCAGATAATGCGTAATGACTTGAGAAGAAGCAGTCCCCTCCAGTAATTGCTTTTCAGCCAAGTCAACAGCCAGAGAAATCATTTGAAGTTCTCTTGCTTCCGGAGTCAAAGCAGGGCGAATCTTTTTGGAAGAGCTTGTCGATTCGGAACTCTTTACTTTTCTAGCCATTTACTGTCTCCTTCCCATGTGTTTTTCAATAGATTCATAAAAGTTTTCTGGCAGTATTTAAAAGAACCCACAAAGCTAACTGCAACTTTTTTACCGAAAGGAGAAAAAAGAGTAAAAAGAACCACAGCTTATTACTTAGTCAACCTTATGAGCTCTGTTAAATACTGCCGGAAGGTAAAAACATTCTCCGAAAAATACCCCCGGGGAATTTTTAAAGACCGCCGCGATGACGGAGGGGGTGCGATTTTTGCTGCCCCCCCCCCTATACCATCTGATACCTAGACAGCCACCGCATCTCGCGTAACTTTTTTGTAAATATTTCGGAAATCGTATTTTACAATCTCGTCAATTGCTCGTTCAACTTCCAAGTCATTCTCTTCATCAGAGAGTTGGTCCGATGTTCTGGCAATTCTACCAAGATACGAACATGAATGATAACCTTTTTCCTCATCAAACAGTAACCATGAAGTGAACTGTTCAAATGGATCAAAAGGATTGTCAATGGTTGTAAGCATACACCTGTCTCTTATACACATCTGACGCTGCCGACGAACTGTAGGGTGTAG
>OWJB01001472.1_pt1 | contig 10562 bp, 9 predicted proteins | sample 1732861 | NCBI WGS metagenome assembly OWJB01 (sample SAMN05065762, study PRJEB22554) | human gut metagenome | biome: ENVO:2100002; feature: ENVO:00000062; material: ENVO:00002003 | host: Homo sapiens | place: USA
TCTACACCCTAGAGTTCGTCGGCAGCGTCAGATGTGTATAAGAGACAGCGCCAGGATAATAAGAAACGAAATACTTACCAGAAGATCCTGTAATGCGATCGGCGCTCCAAGGCCCGCCATTTTCTTAAGTAACGTCTTGTGGATCCGCACATTTTCCTTCTTAAATACAAATGGCAGCTGTTTCTTTCTGATAAACCCAAAAGATACCACCACACTGACCACCTGGGCAAAAACAGTAGCACAGGCCGCTCCTGCAGTTCCCATATGAAAACCGGCACACAGCACCAGATCCCCTGCAATACAGGTTATAAGCAACAATAACGATCATACCGCAACCGCATATCCTTACATAAGCAGCCGTCTTGTCAAAAGCCTCCTTTGGAGCATGCATAATACTGCTGATCTGAGGTGCAAAACACACCAGAAGGACAGTCATGACCAATGCAATACCAGCAAACATCACCATGGCCGTTCCCACTGCCTTTCCCCCTTCTTCCTTCTTTCCGCAGCCGATCAGCTGTCCTAAAAGCACCGTGGTTCCCATAGCAAAACTGCTGATCAGATTAGTCAAAGTCATCATGATCTGAGAACCTGTAGACACCGCCGATACATCCGCAGAAAACGCAAACTTACCCACAACCAGGAGATCCACAGCGCCGTACATAGCCTGCAAAAACAGCGCAAACAACACTGGCATGGCAAACAAAATAAGAGGCTGTAAGATCTTCCCTTCTGTAAATGTCGTATTTCTCTCCATTGTACATTTTCTCCTTTTTCACATTAAAAAAGCCGGATAAGAAGCAGGCATCTCAGCCCGCCATCTTATCCAGCTATTGTTTCTAAAGAACAACTTGCCCTCCGATGAACGTTCCACAGTATACTATAAAAATTTTCAAACATCAACTGCCAGATCCACATCTTTGGCTCAAATCATTTCTATTAATCTCTGTCATTCAGATAACCTGGTTCATTATAAATAAGAGCCATAAACTCTACATCAGAGTCTGAATTATTCTCAATGCTGTGATACTGTCCCACTTCAATAATACAGCAGTCACCAGGGCCAACCTTGGTCACAGACTTGTCATTATCAATAAAATCTGCCTCGCCCTTTAAAATATAATATGGCTCAGTATCATGTACATGCTGATGCCAGCCTACACTTGCACCTGGAGGAAGAACTACCTTAGCATACAGTCTGCCGTGTCCTAACAGCTCCTCCTTAGATACAATATGATGAACATACGCTGTTCCCTTACCTCCGCCTAAATGTTCCACTTCCAGAACGTTGTCTTTACGAATCATGGTCATGCCCTCCTGTTGAATATAATCCTGAAGCAATTTGAAACACTTTACTGCTTATATTTTCTCATTATACTCCATTTCTTTCATTTTTCCAAGAACAGGACGCGATTTTTCTTTCGCGAATGTTTCATTTTGCAGCAACCATCTGCTCTTATTCCCTTTCCTGCGCAAACTTCTGAAATGCCTTGGCTGCCACACTTAAAGGATACTCGCTGTCCCGTATCATAAGAACATTCCTTTCCGGAAATGCCTCTTCCAGATCAATGGCAAATACAACACCTGCTTTTAAGTCTTCCGCTGCAATCTCCTCCGGTATAAAACCAATTCCCAGATTATGGCGCACTGCCGGAAGGATCAGATCCGTAGTGGCCAGTTCCAGATCCGGTGAAAATGTCAGGCCATACTGCAAAAAATAGGAATTCAGGAAATTACGGCTGATCGCCTCGGAAGTAAGGCTGATCCACGGCAGATCTGAAAGCTCCCGCAAAGAACATTTTCGTCCCTTTAACTGCTCAAATCTGGGGCCTCCGATCAAAATCTCCCGATAGCTGCGAAGCACTTTCATTTTCAATGGATCCCCCATATGCAAAGGAAGAGACGAAACCACTGCCATATCCACCTTACCATCACGAACTGCCTGGATCGAGTCCCTGGTACTGTTATTTAAGATCTGAAAATGGACCTTCGGGTACTTCCGGCTAAACTCCTCCATTGCCTGAAACAAATAACAATGAAGGGCTGTCTCTGTGGCACTGATCGAGATCGTACCCTTTTCCAGGCTCAGCCTGTCCTTCAGATCACTTTCCCCTTTAAAAAACTGGGCGCAGCCTGCTGAAACATACTCAAAAAACTGCTGTCCCTCTGCCGTCAGCTCCATCCCCATCTTGCTGCGGATAAATAACCGGCACCCCAGATCATCCTCCAGCTTATGTATGGTCCTTGTTACCGCCGGCTGACTGGTATTAAGGGCAGATGCAGCCCTGGTCAGATTTCCATACTTTGCAACATAATAAAAAATCCTGTAGTATTCAAAATTAGATGTCATAACTAATGTCCCTTCCATCTAGCTAGCTTCGACTCACGGACACGCGCTAACGCGCTCATCTGTCTGCTGACGCAGACGGTCCGTTCGTGAATGACGCAAGAAAAACAAATGTCGCCTTGCAGGCGCCGCTTGTTTTTCTTTTGCGCCTTTCCATACCATTCTGATATGAATATAATACATTTTTGCTATTTTACAACCCTTTTTATTCGTGGCATATTATATGTGAAAAAAATAACGTGCATTTGAAAGGGGCAACATCATGGAAAACAACACCGGCACATGTCTTGAAAAGCAGCCTTTATGTGAGGAAATGCTTACAAAAATGAACGCATACTGGCGGGCAGCCAACTACCTGTCTGCAGGACAGCTTTACCTGTTAGACAATCCGCTTTTAAAAAAGCCATTATCCCTTGACCAGATCAAGAAAAAGATCGTAGGTCACTGGGGAACTGTACCTGGACAGAACTTTGTCTATGTACATTGCAACCGTGTGATCAAACGTTATGACCTGGACATGATCCTTTTATCCGGACCTGGCCACGGCGGCAACTTCCTGATCGCCAATACCTATCTGGATGGAAGCTACAGCGAGATCTATCCTAACATCAGCCAGGACGAAGAAGGAATGCAGAAAATGTTCAAGCAGTTCTCCTTCCCATGCGGCGTGCCAAGCCACTGTGCTCCTGAAACTCCAGGTTCTATCAACGAAGGCGGCGAATTAGGTTACTCCATTGCCCACGCTTTCGGTGCTGTATTCGATAACCCGGATCTGATCGCTACCGTTGTAGTAGGTGACGGCGAAGCAGAAACCGGCCCACTGGCTACTTCCTGGCAGTCCAATAAATTTTTAAACCCTGTAACAGACGGCGCTGTTCTTCCTATCCTTCACTTAAACGGATACAAGATCAGCAACCCGACCATCTTCTCCCGTATCCCACATGATGAGATTGAAGATTTCTTCAAAGGCTGCGGCTGGAAACCATACTTCGTAGAAGGCGACGATCCAATGACCATGCACCGCAAGATGGCCGAAACCATGGATACCGTTATCGAAGAGATCAAAGCCATCCAGAAACATGCCCGTGAAACAGGAGATGCAGAGCGTCCAAAGTGGCCTATGATCGTTCTTCGTACACCAAAGGGCTGGACCGGACCAAAGGTAGTAGACGGCCAGAAGATCGAAGGTTCCTTCCGTGCTCATCAGGTGCCGATCTCCATGGAAAATCCGGAAGAACACTTAAAACTGTTAAACGACTGGTTAAGAAGCTACCATCCAGAAGAACTGTTTGACGAAAAAGGCCGTCTGATCCCGGAATTAGCCGAACTGGCTCCAAAGGGAAATGCAAGACTGGGCGCAAACCCACATGCAAACGGCGGACTTCTCTTAAAAGACCTGCGTCTGCCAGATTTCAGAACCTACGGAATTCCTGTAGAACCTGGAAAGACCAAAGCCCAGGATATGATCGAACTGGGCGGATACATCCGTGACATCTTCCGCTTAAATGAGGACAACAAAAACTTCCGTATCTTCGGACCCGACGAAAGCATGTCCAACCGTCTTTACCGCGTATTTGAGGCAGAAAACCGTGACTGGAACGGTGAATTAAAAGATGACGATGACAAACTGGCAAGAGGCGGACGTATCATGGACAGTATGCTCAGTGAGCATATGTGTGAGGGATGGCTGGAAGGCTACCTGCTTACAGGACGTCACGGTTTCTTTGCAAGCTACGAAGCATTTATCCGTATTGTTGACTCCATGGCTGCACAGCATGCAAAATGGTTAAAAGTATGCAACCAGCTTTCCTGGAGACAGCCGATTGCTTCCTTAAACTTCATCCTGTCCTCCAATGTATGGCAGCAGGACCACAATGGTTACACCCATCAGGATCCAGGCTTCTTAGATCACATTGCAAACAAAAAAGCAGACGTAGTCCGCATGTATCTGCCACCAGATACCAACTGCCTGCTCTCCTGCTTTGACCACTGCATCCGCAGCAAAAACTATGTAAACGCCATTGTTGCATCCAAACATCCAAGCTGCCAGTGGCTGTCCATGGAACAGGCCGTAAAGCACTGCACCCAGGGTATCGGCATCTGGGAATGGGCAAGCAACGACTGCGGCGAAGAACCAGATCTGGTCATGGCATGCTGCGGTGATACACCAACCCTGGAAACAATGGCTGCTGTCACCATTCTCCGTGACGAACTGCCGGAATTAAAGATCCGTGTTGTCAATGTAGTAGACCTGTTCAAGCTGGAGTCCAACACCAAGCATCCACACGGCTTAAGCGATGCCGAATATGATGCGATCTTCACAAAGGATACCCCTGTCATCTTCGCATTCCACGGCTATCCAACCCTGATCCACGAACTCACCTACGGACGCAACAACCACAACGTATCCGTTCACGGCTATCAGGAAGAAGGTACCATCACCACTCCTTTCGATATGCGTGTCCAGAACCAGTTAGACCGTTTCGACCTTGTAAAAGACGCCATCATGCATCTTCCACAGTTAGGAAACAGAGGTTCCTTCCTGATCCAGAAGATGAATGACAAACTGGTAGAACACAAACAGTACATTGCCGAATATGGCCAGGATCTGGAAGAGATCCGCAACTGGCAGTGGCACACTCCAGAAGACAAGTAAAACAAGTATATAAAAATACCGCCTGGGCAGCAATCCAATCCTTCGCTGTCCCAGACGGTATTTTAATAATCACACTTATTTTTCAGTTATTCCTTGTATACACAGGCCGTCATCTTACTTGTCAATTGTCCACATCTTGAGCGCAGCTGTCCGAATGTAGCGGACGTAGTCCGATACAGGCGAACAGGTGCATGTCGAAAGCCAGTGGACAATGACAAGTAATATGTAAGGCCGTTTCTTACGAGAAAGAGTTACTCCCGGAACCATTTATTTCAATTTCTAACTCTCGCCACAAACCGCTCCATTTTCAAAGCGTCCTTCACCCCATCTGTCTCAATCCCAGAACTCACATCCACTCCAAATGGTCGCAGCCTTTCCACCGCATCCCTCACATTCTCCGGATCCAGCCCACCAGCCAGAAAATAAGGCCGTTTCACATTTTCCAGTAATTTCCAGTTAAACACCTTCCCATCACCGGCGCCGGCATCAAACAACACAAGATCCGCCCCGGACTGCTCTCCCGCTTTCACATCCGCTTCCGACTTCACCTGAACCGCCTTTATAATAAACGTATCTTCACCTCTGCCAGTAAGTTCCCTCAGCCGACAAATATACGCCTCATCTTCCACTCCATGAAGCTGCGCCATATCAACGATCCCTTCATTCAAAAGATCAGCCACATTTTCCACCGGCTCATTCACAAACACACCTACAGCCTTCACCGCCGGATCCAGCATTTCCTTAAGCATTTTCGCCTGCTCCTTAGAAACATATCTGCGACTCTTCTTTGCAAACACGAATCCAATATACTCCGGCTTGATCTCATTCACCGCCTGGATATCCTCCGGCCGCATCATTCCGCACAACTTCACTCTGGTCATCTGTTTATACTCCCGCTTTGTCAACACACATACTCATTCCAGCCACTAAATCAGCCGTTTTCTAACCTCTCAAAGCCGCCAGTTTCGCCGTTTTATCCTCAGCCCGCATCAGTGCCTCTCCAATAAGAACTGCATCTGCCCCAATCTCCCGGAGCTTTCTCACATCATTCTCATCCCGTACACCACTTTCTGATACAAAAAGCACATCCTCCGGAATCAGGCTGCGAAGCTTCCGACTATTTTCCGTATCCACAGAAAAATCCTTCAAATTCCGGTTATTTACACCGATCATCCTGGCCCCTGCTTCAACGGCCATTTCCACCTCTGCCTCATCATGAGCTTCCACCAGAGCAGAAAGTCCCAATTCATCACAGATACACCTGTATTCCTTTAACTGCTCCTTTGACAAAATAGAACAGATCAAAAGCACAGCCGAAGCTCCCAGAACCTTCGCCTCATAAATCATATATTCATCAACTGTAAAATCCTTCCTCAAGCAGGGAATTCCCACACTCTCAGCAATCTCTCTCAAATAAGCATCACTTCCCAAAAACCACTTTGGCTCCGTCAGCACCGAAATGCAGTCCGCTCCCGCTGCTTCATACTCCTTTGCGATCTTTAAATAAGGAAAATCCGGTGCGATCAGTCCCTTAGAAGGAGAAGCCTTCTTACACTCACAGATAAACGAGATCCCAGGCTTCTTAAGAGCCTTCTCAAATGCAAAACTGCCCAGCCTGCCCTCTCTTCCAAGATCAAAGGCCCGCCTTCTCATCTCATCCGCAGCCACTTTCTCTTTCCCATATGCCACCCGCTCCCTGGCATGGTCCGCCAGCTGATCCAAAATCGTCATATTATTCCGCCTCTCCGTTACTATGTCCTCTAGGAGTCTTTTCTAGAGAACATTACTTACTTCAATCAGTTTCTCCAGTGTATCCAGTGCCTTTCCAGAATCGATCAGTTCTGCTGCCAGGGCAATACCAGACTTCATATCCTCTGCCTCCCCTGCAATATACAAAGCAGCACCTGCATTCATCAGAACAGCATTTCTCTTATGACCCTTTTCACCTCTTAAAATAGACCGTGTGATCTCTGCATTTTCTGCCGGTGTGCCACCCTTAAGGTCATCCTTTGTACACCGTTCAAAGCCAAACTCCTCAGGAGTAATAACAGACGTTCTGTACCATCCATCTCTGATCTCGCAAATGGTAGTCGGCGCACTTAAAGAGATCTCATCCAACTTATCCTGACCATAAACAACCATACCACGCTTAATTCCCAGACTTACCAGAACTCTTGCCAGAGGCTCAACCAGATATTCATCATATACACCTAACAGCTGCATGGTCGGTGTTCCCGGATTGGTCAGCGGTCCTAAAATATTAAATACGGTTCTAAATCCCAGCTCTTTTCGGATCGCGCCAACATATTTCATGGAAGTATGATATTTCTGTGCAAAGAAAAAGCACATTCCCACTTCTTTTAATAATTTTCTGCAAAGATCCGGACTCTGCTCAATATTAACTCCCAGCGCCTCTAAACAGTCCGCTGTTCCGCACTTGGAAGAAGCCGCTCTGTTTCCGTGTTTTGCCACTTTTACACCGCCTGCTGCTGCAACCAGGGCCGCTGTAGTAGAAATATTAAAGCTTCCTGCATTATCACCGCCAGTACCAACGATCTCAAACAGATCCATGTCTGTTTCCACTTTGGTAGCATGATCTCTCATAGCTGCTGCGCAGCCTGCGATCTCATCTGTCGTCTCTGCTCTGGCACTTTTTGTAGAAAGAGCTGCCAGAAATGCCGCATTCTGGGTAGGTGTAGTCTCTCCGCTCATGATCTCATTCATCACGGTATATGCTTCTTCATAACTTAAATCCTCTTTATTTACGATCTTTACAATAGCCTCTTTGATCATCGTTCTTACCTCCTGATATTCTGCTCATTTTAAAAATTTCAAACCGTTCAAAACATTCTGTACTCTCTTCCCGCTCTCGTCATCCCCCTGCTGACGCAGGAGGAAAGCTGAACGATCAATGTTCCAGGAAATTCTGTATCATCCCTTTCCCATCCGGTGTCATAATGGACTCCGGATGAAACTGTACTCCATAGATCGGATATTCCACATGCTGTACTGCCATGATCTCCCCGTCATCTGTCACTGCTGTTACCTTCAGCACATCCGGCATTGTCTCCGGATCCGCTGCCAGTGAATGATACCTTGCCACCGGCGCCTTCTTTGGGCATCCTTTAAACAGCAACGACTCTGTATCAAACGTCACCTCCGACTGTTTTCCATGCATCAGCTCCTTCGCATAAGTAACTGTAGCTCCAAAAGCAGCGCAGATGGCCTGATGGCCCAGGCAGACACCAAGAACCGGTATCTCTTTTCCCAACGTTTTTGCCACATCCACGATCACCCCTGCGTCCTCCGGTCTTCCAGGTCCCGGTGAAAGGATGATCCGTTCCGGTTTCAACTGCCGTATCTCTTCCACTGTCATTTCATCATTGCGAATCACCTTAATATCCGGGTTGATCTCACCGATCAGCTGATAAAGATTATAGGAAAAACTGTCATAATTATCGATTAATAAGATCATAATTCTTCCTCCTGTGCCATTTCCAGTGCCTTTAATGCGGCTCTTGCCTTATTTAAACACTCTTCAAACTCCTTCTTTGGATCTGAGTCTGCTACGATACCGGCGCCGCTTCTTACAAATACCTTGCCATTTTTCCTATATGCAATACGGATGGCGATACAGGTATCCATATTTCCTGTAAAATCAATATATCCAATGGCTCCTCCGTAAATGCCACGTTTATTATTTTCCAGTTCCCCGATCAGCTGGCAGGCACGGATTTTTGGCGCACCGGATAAGGTTCCTGCCGGAAGCACAGCCTCAATGGCATCCAGTGCGTCATGCTTCTCATCGATCTCTCCCCGCACTGTGGAACCAATATGCATTACATGGAAATACCGCTCAATGGAATGAAGTTTCTCTACTTTTACAGAACCAAACTTACTGATCTTTCCCAGGTCATTTCTTCCCAGATCCACTAACATGTTGTGTTCTGCCAGTTCCTTCTTATCTGCTAAAAGCTCCTCTTCCAATGCCTTATCTTCCTCATCCGTCTTTCCTCTCGGTCTTGTTCCTGCCAGTGGGAATGTATGGAGCACGCCATCTTCCAGTTTTACCAGTGTCTCCGGTGAAGCACCTGCCACTTCTACATCTGTTCCTGAAAAATAAAACATATAAGGAGACGGGTTCAATGTTCTCAGTACCCGGTAAGTATTTAATAAACTTCCCTCAAAAGGAGCACTTAAGCGGTTGGAAAGAACGATCTGAAAAATGTCTCCCTCCCGGATATAATGCTTTGCCTTTTCCACCATGGCACAATACTGTTCCCCGTTAAATAAAGGTGTAACTTCTCCTGTCAGCTTACCCCCCGGTTCCTGCTTCTTCTCTCCTTTTTTCAGAAGTTCTGCCAGCTGCTTTAACTCCATTACAACCTTGTTATATCCAACTTCCACATCATCCAAAGACATGTTCACCATTAAAATGATCTTCTGTCTTACGTGATCAAAAGCGATCACCTTGTCAAAAAGCATCAGGTCCACATCTTTGAAATTTTCCGTATCTTCCACCTTGCACCGCACTGCCGGTTCGCTGTATCCCAGATAGTCATAGGAAAAATATCCCACCAGACCACCGGTAAATGGCGGAAGATAGTCAAATCTTGGGCTTTTATAGTCCGCTAATCTCTGTCTTAAAAATTTAGAAGGATCCTCTGTCTTTACGGAAAAACTGCCTGCTTTCATTTCACCATCCCTGCAGGTGATCTCCATTTTCGGCTCATATCCCATAAATGTGTACCGGCCCCATTTATCATTTGCCATGGCTGACTCCAGCATGTAGCAATGAGTAGAAACATTTTTAAGGATCTTCATGGTTTCAATAGGTGTGGTAAAATCAGAAAGCATTTCACAGCTTACAGGCAGTACACGGTATTTTCCATCTGCTGCGATCTTTTTAACTTCCTCAAATTCCGGAAAAAACTTCATAGAATGACCTCCTTATGCACAATTGGGATAAACAAAAAACGCCCCTGACAGAATACTACTACTCTGTCAAGGACGAATACAATTTCTCTAAAATATGATCCGCGGTGCCACCTTGATTCACGGTATAAGCCGAGCTCTTAGCAGGATACAACTATATCCCCGGCAAATGACGTCTGCCTGCAACGTCGCAGAATACTCAGCATATGCACCAGACAATATCCGGAACTTCGCTTTTGACTGCGCCCTCAGCGGTCCATTTGACAATGTGTTTCTTACCTGAATTCCACCACCTCAGGCTCTCTGTGAAGGCATCATAGCCGTTATCTCCGCTTCATCGGTTTGAAGTATTAAATTGGTTGGATTATAGCATAGCTTTTTTTGTAAGTCAATATGTCTATTTAAAAAATTTTGTCAACTTTTAATTTGCCTTTTCATACACACTGAACCCGTTTTTGCCGCCCTGCTTCACCTGATACAATGCAGTATCTGCATGACGGTACAGTTCCATAAACGTTGTTCCGTGTTCCGGTGAAAATGCCAGACCAACGCTGATGGTAATGCCATTTCCATCCATCTCCGGTATCTCAAGGCTTCTCACCTCGTCGATCAGCTTTTTCACCC
>OWJB01001482.1_pt1 | contig 10488 bp, 7 predicted proteins | sample 1732861 | NCBI WGS metagenome assembly OWJB01 (sample SAMN05065762, study PRJEB22554) | human gut metagenome | biome: ENVO:2100002; feature: ENVO:00000062; material: ENVO:00002003 | host: Homo sapiens | place: USA
TGTGTGCCGAAAGTAACTATCGCCCCCAGATGTCTGTGGAATATATTTATATTCTCCATTTACAAATGCGTAGAACCAATAACTAATAATATAATGATTGTGTGCCGAAAGTAACTATCGCCCCCAGATGTCTGTGGAATATATTTATATTCTTCATTTACAAATGCGTAGAACCAATAACTAATAATATAATGATTGTGTACCGAAAGTAACTATCGCCCCCAGAAGCCTGTGGAATATATTTATATTCTCCATTTGCGAATGCATAATACCAATAACTAATTATATGTCAGTTGTGTATAAACAGTAAATCCCGATATACACTTGTGGAATATCATTAAATTCTCCTTTTGGGAATGTGTAAAATCAATCAAATGTGCCGAGTATAACCATGTTTAGCTCGGAAAACAAGGACACGAAATGTGTTAATTCCTTAAATTTTTCGTCGAAAAGTCCGATGGGTAGGGCAATACACAGTCCTATTGAAAAACGTTGTCCCCGTGGAGGGGACAGCAAGTTGTGTTTTCGTTTAACGAAAACGAAATGGTTTAACGGCATAAATTCGTCGTTAAACCATCCCTTGATGCTCCAGAGTCGCAGATTGTAATGATAGCGCTTAATCAATTCTAATAAATGTGTAGCACCACTAAAAAATGAGGTTGCACATTTTTTGCAATATGTATATTTTCATTTCTTATTTTTGCACTGTAGAAAATTAACGATACGTTTTGTTCTATTAACCATTTTAATTATGCCATGAATAAACTACAGTTTTTTTCTAATTTCATAGCTGCTCTATTAATAATGAGTTACCAAGCTTCGAAAGGGAGAATTCCTTTTCGTACGGTTTGTAATCCGGTAGATTTAAATTATCGTTTCTGCTTGGATGAGCCTTCCAGAAGAGAAGCTGCTGATCCGTCATTACTCCTCTATGAAGGAGAGTATTATTTGTTCCCTTCCAAGTCCGGTGGATATTTTCATTCATCGGATTTAAAAAATTGGAGACTTATCACGACGAATGATTTGCCCATAGAAGAATATACCCCTACGGTGAAAGAAATTGATGGTAACATGTTTTTCACTACTCCTACTGGAACGAAGAAAATCTATAAAGTTATTGACCCCGAAACAAGGTAAGTGAGAACTTTTAACCGATAGTTTCCCTTATGAGAAAATGATCCAGCATATTTTTGTAATGATGATGGACGTGTCTATCTTTACAGTGGTTCCAGTGATAGTGCTCCTATCACTGGAATGGAACTTGACCCGAAAACAATGATGCCATTGACTGGCTTTGTGCCTCTGATGTCTTGTAATCGTGCACAATTGGGATGGGAAGTTTGCGGAGATCATAATACGGATGTGAATAATCCTTGGTTGGAAGGTGCTTTCATGACAAAGCATAATGGGCGGTACTACTTACAGTATTCAGTTCCTGGTACTCAGTTTAAAAGTTATTGTGATACCCTTTATATTTCTAATATTCCGTTGGGACCGTTTACGGTAGCTAAACATAATCCGTTTGCATATAAACCGGAGGGCTTTGCTAATGGCATAGGGCATGGAAGTACGTTTTGTGATGTATATGGAAATTACTGGCATATTGGGACGGTAGCTGTTTCTGTGTATCATATGTTCGAACGACGTCTTTCATCCCCGGACGAGCTTATTCTAGGATGGATGTTACTTACAATAAGAGCGTGGAGGCTTCTTCTACACTGGACGGATGATATCCGGCACAGAATGCCGTTAATGAGGATATTCGTTCATGGTGGAGTACAGCTAGCGGTAACAAAGGTGAATCTCTGTTTGTTGATATGGGAGCAAAGGCTGTGGTCTATGCTGTCCAAGTGAATTTTGGAGATTAAGATGCTACTTCGTTAGAAAGGAATGATAGTATTTATTATCAATATCGTATAGAAAGTTCATTAGATGGAATAAGTTGGAATATGTTGATAAACCAATCCGACAATGTGAGAGGTGCTTCTGACTAATATTTTCAATTGGAAGTTCCGGTTGAGGCACGCTATCTTCGTATTATCAATTTGCATTGTACAACTGGAAAATTCTCTCTGTCTGGACTGCGTGCATTTGGTAAAATAGATAAATCATTACCTGCCGAAGTGCATGGACTGATAGCGGAACGTCATCCGAAAGACCACCGCAAAGTATCATTGTGTTGGAGCAAGGTGGAGGGAGCAATGAGATATAATATCCGTTTTGGATCAGACAAAAATAAATTGTATCATAATTATCAGGTATATTCAGCTGAATCGTTATCTATTAATGTGCTGAATATGGAATTGCCTTATTACTTCGTTATTGACAGTTTCAATGAGGCTGGCGTTACCCGTGGAACTGAAATGAAAGAAATACTATGAAGTATTATTATTGAATGAATATGAACTATTTAAAAATAGGTAAAACAATAAAATGAAAATAATGAAGACGCGAATTAAGGCGATGGCAGGACTTGCCTTGTTAATGAACTATTCTGTATTGCTGGCACAAAACCCTGTTGTATAAACTTGGTATTCTCTTGATCCTGCACTGTTTGTTTATCAGGATACTGTATTTCTTTTTACCGACCATGATGTGTATATCTCGTTATCGGCAAAAAACGAGTACGGGAGTTGGGGAATTAAAGTGGGGTATCCCGTACAAAAGCAGATAATCTGCAAAATATGTATTATAAAGGAAACATCCTGTTACATCTCGATTAGGCAGATAGTGGTAAATGTCGTTCCTTTGGAGAAGAAAATAATATTTGATAACATTATAAATTTAAAGGAATATCATGAAGACATTTTCTACTATCTGTCTTGCTTCGTTGGTTGCGGGCACCGCTGCCATGCTGGCACCCGCAACCGCCGAGGCACAGAATCCCGTCGTGCAGACGTGGTTCACCACCGATCCCGCACCGATGGTGCACAACGATACGTTCTATCTCTATACCGGCAACGATGCCGATGGTGCCGACTTCTTCTGGATGAACGAATGGCGGCTCTATACTTCCACCGACATGGTGAATTGGCGTGACCACGGCCCGCAGATGTCCATCGGCACCTTTGCATGGGGCGACGACCGCGCCTGGGCGGCACAGGTGGTGGAGCGCAACGGCAAGTTCTATTGGTATGTCTGCCTGCACTCCAAGTTGAGCGGCGGCATGGCTATCGGTGTTGCCGTTGCCGATTCGCCCATCGGCCCTTGGAAAGATGCCATCGGTAAGCCGCTCTATGAAGACGGCAAGTGGGATCACATCGACCCTACCGTCTTTATCGACGACGACGGGCAAGCCTACCTCTACTGGGGTAACCCGCGCATCTACTACTGCAAGCTGAACGATGACATGGTCAGCGTGAAGGGTGAGGTGAAACTCATGGAGATGACCGAAGCCGGCTTCGGCGCACCCAACCCCGACCAACGCGTGAAGGACAAGAAGTACAAGGACTGCTACACTGAGGGGCCGTGGGTTCGCAAAGCGGGCACGAAGTACCAACTGATTTACGCCGCCGGCGGAGTGCCTGAGCACATCGCCTACAGCGAGAGCGACTCGCCCACAGGTCCGTGGACCTACAAAGGTATCATCATGCCTCTCTCCGATACCGGTTCGTTTACCAACCATGCGGGCGTTGCCGACTATAAAGGGCACTCTTACTTTTGCTACCACACCGGCAAACTGCCCCAAGGCGGAGGATTCGGGCGTAGCGTGGCAATCGAGGAATTCAAGTACAACGCCGATGGCAGTTTTCCCACCATCCTTCCCACGCAGGAGGGAGTGAAGCCCATCGGCACGTTCAACCCCTACCGCAAGGTGCAGGCGGAGGTCATCGCCTACAGCCGCGGCATCAAGAGCCAGCCTTACGGGCACGACAACGTCTATCTCTCCGACCTCCATACGGGCGACTACGTGAAGGTACGCAATGTAGATTTCGGCGACAGACAACCGGCGGCATTTCGGGCATCGGTGGCAAGTGCCCTCTATGGTGGTAAGCTTGAACTGCGCATTGACAGCCTCAGGGGCGAGAAGATAGCCGAAGCTGTCGTTCCTCCTACCGGTGGTTGGGAACGCTTCATCACCATAGAGACCCGCGATGTAAAACCCGTCAGCGGTGTACACGACCTCTACTTGGTACCTCAAGGTTTCAAAGGAACGGAACTCTTCACCTTCGACTGGTGGCAACTGATGGACAAGGAGCAGTATTATTCTCTATTGTCAATTGTCAATCCTCAATTGTCAACTGCTCCCACCAATATCCCTGGTTACGATTTCCCAAAACTCGATGCCGAACGTCGTGCCCACTTCTGCGTCCATGCCCCGGCTTGCGGCAGAATGCAGGTGGACATTTGCGGCAAGAAGTATGACATGGAGAAAGACGCGCGGGGATTCTGGACTGCCGTGACCGACCCGCTGGTCGCAGGCTTCCACTACTATTTCCTTATCGTGGACGGCATGAGCGTCATCGACCCTTCGAGCGAAACCTTTTACGGATGCTGCCGCATGGCTTCGGGTATCGAGGTTCCCGAGGGTGAGGAGGGCGACTACTACCGTCCCCAAATAGGTACGCTGAAAGGGCAGGTGCGTTCTTGTTCCTACTATTCGGATTCGCAAAAGGAGTTCCGCCGCGTCATGGTCTATACGCCTGCGGAGTATGAAACGTCCGGTAAGAAACGCTATCCCGTGCTCTACCTGCAACACGGCATGGGTGAGGACGAAACGGGTTGGAGCACGCAAGGGCACATGCAGCACATCATGGACAACCTGATAGCCGCCGGAAAGTGTGAACCGATGATTGTGGTGATGGAGAGCGGCGATGTGGAAGCTCCCTTTATCCTGCGCGAGGGCGAGACGATGGCAGAAGTCCATGCACGTTACGGCGCCACCTTCTACGACGTCATCATTAAAGACCTCATTCCCATGATAGACAGTATCTTCCGCACAAAGACCGACCGCGAAAATCGCGCTATGGCAGGGCTTTCTTGGGGCGGGCGCCAGACCTTTAACACCGTGCTGTCCAATCTTGACAAGTTCGCCTATCTCGGCACTTTCAGTGGTGCCCTCTTCGGCGTGGACGTGAAGACCTGTTTCGACGGTGCGTTTAACGATGCGGCGAAGTATAACAAGCAGATGAAGTATATGTTCATGGGCTGTGGAACGGAAGAGAACTTCGGCACAGGGAAGATGGTGGACGAACCGAAAGCCCTCGGCATCCACGTGGATTTCTATGAATCGCAAGGTACCCACCACGAGTGGCTCACTTGGCGGCGTTGCTTCAAGGAGTTCGTGCCGAATCTCTTTAGAAAGTGATAGTTGATAACTCATAATTCATAATTCATAACTTATAACTTCTTATGAAACATACAATGAAAGCTGCCCTGTTGATGGGCATTTGCACCGCTTGCGGAAACCCAACCCAGACTTCAGACAACTATGCTTATCAAGCAAAGACGGAAATTAATATGCCGATTATCCAGACCAGCTATACCGCTGACCCGGCTCCGGTGGTAGTCAACGATACTGTTTATCTTTTCACCTCACACGATGAGGACAATGCCCAAGGCTTCCTGATGAAGAACTGGCTGCTTTATACCTCGACCGACATGGTGAACTGGCAGGACCGTGGAGTCGTGGCCTCGCTCCGTGACTTTGAATGGTACCAAGGCAACAACGGGGCATGGGCCATCCAAGTGGTTCACCGCAACGGCAAATGGTATATGTATTGTCCCATTCATGGCCATGGCATCGGTGTGCTGGTGGCAGATTCGCCCATGGGACCCTACAAAGACCCCATCGGTAAGCCGTTGGTGTGGCAGCGCGAACATTGGGACGACATCGACCCCACGGTGTATGTGGACAACGACGGGCAGGCTTATATGTATTGGGGCAATCCCAACCTTTATATGGTGAAGCTCAACGAAGACATGGTTTCTTATTCGGGCGACATCGTGAAGATGCCGCCTATCAAGGACTACCAGGAGGGTCCGTGGTTCTATCGCCGTGGTGATTACTACTACTTGGCGTTTGCTTCCACCTGTTGTCCCGAAGGGATAGGCTATGCCATGAGCAAGAACCCGACCGGGCCGTGGGAGTACAAAGGACACATCATGGGTCATACGGAACGCACTCGGGGTAACCATCCCGGCATCATCGACTACAAAGGCCGTTCTTATTGCTTTGGTCAGAATTATGACATCTACCGGCTGGAAACCGACCTGCACGCCGAACGACGCTCCATTTCTCTTGCCGAGATAACCTACAATGCCGATGGTACCATTCAGGAACTTCCCTATTTTCACGAATGCACTCTACGTCCGGTGGCGAACTTTAATCCCTATTGCCGTGTGGAAGCGGAAACCATGGCTTGGGGCTTCGGCTTGAAAACAGGTAACAACAACCCTTGCAGCCGGCACAACAGTCTCTTTGTGCGCAACATCGATGACGGTGAATACATCCGTCTGCGCAGTGTCGATTTTGTCGAAGGTGCTTCAACGTTCAAAGCATCGGCATCTTGCCACCTCTATGGCGGTGAGATTGAGATTCGCCTCGATGACGAAGAAGGACAGCTGATTGGCAGGCTCAGCATCGACAATACGAAGACCGCTTACCAGACGTTTGAAACAAAGGTGGAAAAGGTGGGTGGCGTACACGACCTCTACTTCGTTTTCCGTGGTTGCAAACAACAGAAGAAGAACCTCTTCCTGCTGGATTGGTGGGAGTTCGAAAAATGACTATCGGTCTCTAACTTTCGTAAATAAAATAGGATAAACATCAGACAATATGAAACATTTCATTCCTTTTCTCTTTTCGTTCTTGGTGTTCACCGGTATGGTGAACGCGCAGGACAAGGACTTTCACATCTATCTGGCTTTCGGGCAGAGCAATATGGAAGGCAGTGCCAAGGTGGAGGAAATCGACCGACATGAAGTCAATCCCCGCTTTATGGTGATGAACGCGGTGGACAATGCCGAAAAAGGCTGGAAGATGGGCGAGTGGCGCACGGCGACTCCTCCGCTCTGCCGCCCCTATACGGGCTTGACCCCTTGCGATTACTTTGGTCGCACGATGGTGGACAACCTGCCCAAGCAGGTGCGTGTGGGTGTCATCAATGTCGCCATCGGTGGCTGCCGCATCGAGATATTCGACAAGGCAAACTGTAAGGGACATATCGCTTCGCAACCCGATTGGTTGAAGAAGATGGCTACCGAATACGACAACGACCCCTATGGACGACTTATTGCCTTGGCACGCAAGGCGCAGAAAGAGGGTGTCATCAAAGGCATCCTGATGCTCCAAGGCGAGTCGAATTCGGGTGATCCCCGTTGGCTCGGACAGGTGAAAGAAGTCTATGGTCATATACTTGCCGACCTCGGTCTGAAGGCCGTGGATGTCCCTTTGATTGTCGGTGAAGTGGTCAACCGCACCGAACGCGGCATTTGTGCTTCCCACAATCTTCTCATCAACCGTCTGCCCGAAGTGATTCCGACGGCTCATGTGGTGAAGTCGGATTATTGTCCGGCAGCAAAAGACCTTCTTCACTACACTGCACAAGGCTACCGCATGATGGGTTCGCGCTTTGCCGAAACAGCGTTGAAGCTGCAAGGTGTCAAGCCTTTGGTCAACAAGTACGACGTCACTCGTCTGAAACTTTGGTACAACCGTCCCGCGCAACATTGGGAGGAGGCTTTGCCTATCGGCAATTCACGCCTTGGCGCCATGGTCTATGGCGGTGCCGGACGTGAAGAATTGCAGATTAACGAAGAAACCTTCTGGGCAGGTGGACCTCATCACAACAACAGCCTGAAAGCCAAAGCTGTGCTTGAAGAGGCACGTCGTCTCATCTTCGAGGATAAGACTATGGAGGCGCAGAAACTGATAAATCCGAATTTCTTTTCGGGACCTCACGGCATGAGCTACCTCAACATGGGCAGCTTGCTCATTTTACAGCCGGGTCACGAGAAGGCTACCAACTATTATCGTGAACTTGACATCGAAGATGCCACTGCCACCACCCGTTACGAGGTGGACGGCGTGACTTATACCCGTACCGCCTTCTCGTCAATGACCGACCAGGTCATTATTGTCCGTCTCGAAGCCAACCGCAAGGGTGCTTTGCAGTTCTGTTTGGGTTACGACACCCCGAAAGAGGCTGATGGGGCTGCTCCTCTCCATCCTATAGTCAAGGTGAGAGGCAATAGTCTGACCATGCAATGCACCGGCATGGAGCAGGAAGGCGTTGCTTCGGCCATCAAAGGCGAATGGCAGGTGCAGGTGGTTCACGATGGCAAGCAGGTGAATCAGCCCGACCGCCTTGGCGTGCAAGGAGCCACTACTGCCACCGTTTACCTCTCGGCAGCCACCAACTTTGTCAACTACAAGGATGTGAGCGGAAATGCTTCCCGCCGTGCCGCCGCTTATCTGAAAACCGCTTTAAAGCAGCCTTATCCCAAGGCACTCGAAGCACATTCAAAAGCCTATCAGACCCAGTTTAATCGTGTGAAGTTCGATTTGCCTGCTACCATCGCTTCATTGGCTCCCACTAATCAGCGCGTGGCCGACTTCAACCGTGTCGATGATCGCAACCTGATGGCCTTGCTCTACCAGTACGGACGCTACCTGCTCATCTGCTCCTCGCAGCCAGGTGGTCAGCCTGCTAATCTGCAAGGTATCTGGTGCCGTAGCCTTCACGCACCTTGGGACAGCAAGTACACCATCAACATCAATACCGAAATGAACTATTGGCCGGCTGAGGTAACTAACCTCTCCGAATGCCATGAACCTCTCTTCTCCATGCTCGAAGACCTCAGTGTCACCGGGCACGAGATGGCCCGCACTCTTTATGGTGCCAAGGGTTGGGTGGCTCACCACAACACCGACCTTTGGCGTATTGCCGGTCCGGTCGATGGCGCAACCTGGGGGATGTGGCCCAACGGCGGCGCATGGCTTTGCCAACATCTCTGGCAGCACTACCTCTATACGGGCGACCAAGCGTTCTTGCGTAAGTACTATCCGGTGATGAAAGGCGCGGCCGACTTCATGATGAGCCACTTGGTGAAACACCCCAAGTATGGTTGGCTGGTTACTGTGCCGAGCGTCAGCCCCGAGCATGGATACACAGCCTCTACCCTGACTGCCGGTTGCACCATGGACAACCAGATTGCTTTCGACATCCTTAACAACACACGTCTGGCTGCTACCATTCTTGGAGAACCGACCGCTTACCAAGACTCCCTGCAAGCCACTTGTACCCAACTGCCGCCGATGCAGATTGGCAAATACAACCAGATACAGGAATGGATGGTCGATGCCGATGACCCCAAGAACGAGCATCGCCACATTTCCCATCTCTACGGGCTTTATCCTTCCAACCAGATTTCTCCGCATTTGCAGCCCACACTTTTTGCTGCCGCCAAGAACACGCTGCTCCAGCGTGGCGATCAGGCCACAGGCTGGAGTATAGGTTGGAAGATTAATTTCTGGGCGCGTATGCTTGATGGTAACCACGCTTATCGCATCATACGGAATATGCTCCGGCTTCTTCCAGGCGATGGAAAGCAGAAGGAACATCCCGATGGCCGTACGTATCCGAACCTGTTCGATGCGCATCCGCCTTTCCAGATAGACGGAAACTTCGGTTATACAGCCGGAGTGTCGGAAATGTTGCTTCAGAGCCACGATGGAGCCGTGCATCTGCTGCCTGCTTTGCCCGAGGAGTGGCGGGAAGGAAGAATCAGCGGATTGGTGGCACGAGGTGGTTTTGTCGTGGATATGGAATGGAGTGGGGCACAATTGTTTCGCACCGAGATTTGCTCACGTATAGGCGGTGTGCTTCGCATACGTAGCTGTGTGCCTCTGAAGGGCGAGGGACTGAAACCCGCAGAAGGCGCTTGTCCCAATATGCTTTATGCGCCTGCCGAAGTGCCTGCTCCTTTGAAATCGAATAAACTGAGAGCACTCCAGCTTCCCGTATTATATAAGGTATATGAATACGATGTGACAACCGAAGCAGGCGGACACTACCTATTTGAGAGGGACTATGCTCCTGAACTGGCACTACAGATGCATGACAACCTGAAATATTAACTTTAAAGACATACAGATCCATGAACTTCAAGAAAACAATATTATTATTAGGTCTGATGTCCGTTTCTTTAGGAACAGTGGCGCAGCAACGGGAAATTTTTAGCAATCCGGTGATTAATGCCGATGTGCCCGACCCTTCGATGATTCGTGTGGGCGACTATTATTACTTGGTTAGTACTACTATGCATCTGATGCCCGGTTGCCCGGTGATGCGTTCCAAGGATTTGATGCATTGGGAAACCATTAGTTATGTGTTTCAGAAGTTGACCGACTTGCCTCGTTATGACCTGAAAGAGGGAACTGTGTATGGGCGTGGTCAGTGGGCTTCGAGCATCCGCTATCATAAGGGACAGTTCTATGTATGGTTCTCACCTAATGACGAACCACATCGTGGCTACATTTATACA
>OWJB01001485.1_pt1 | contig 10472 bp, 9 predicted proteins | sample 1732861 | NCBI WGS metagenome assembly OWJB01 (sample SAMN05065762, study PRJEB22554) | human gut metagenome | biome: ENVO:2100002; feature: ENVO:00000062; material: ENVO:00002003 | host: Homo sapiens | place: USA
ACGCGTCTCGTGGGCTCGGAGATGTGTATAAGAGACAGATGGCTGGCAGAAAAAAAATCGTAACGAAAGAGATGGAACAAAAAATATTTGCACTTCATGAAAATGGAGTCTCTTTAAGAAAAATTGGAAATGAATGCGGAATTTCATTTTGTACGGTACACAAGGTTCTGAATGGAGACTACTAAAAAGAAAGGAGAAAAGGGAAAACCATATCCGGTTTCCCGACTGTATCATATGAGAAAAATCAAAAAAGCCTTGCTTTTAATTGCACTGTCATGCAGTGTGGGGGCTGTCAGTGGATGTTCGACCGTGATTGAAAAACAGCCAGAAATCGTATTGATACCGGAATACACCGTAGATACTGTACCGGAGGGCGTGTTTGTTCTTTCAGGAGAGACGTTCTATCAGCCATATAACGGTGATAAAACGTATTCTAATCTTCCGGAAAATACATCTGTAGACCGTGTGCTCTGGTATACAGACAATAAAATTCATGTTCCAACTTATAAAAACGGTGACAAGATAGTGTTTAAGAGCAAAACAAATATTCCGAACCAGTTTGTTCTGGAAGGATTTGAGCATATCTGTGACAGTATCGGAATTAGAAAAATCCGTTTAAATGATGCGGGGAACTATGTGATTTCCGGAGACACCGCACTGCATCCGACCAGTGATGCTTATACCAAACTGACACCATATTTAAGTAGCAGCAGTGCTTTGGTTTTGGACACCATCAATGGAGATAAGATTCAGAGTAACATTATCAATAAAACAGGCTCTATCAGCGGGCTTACAAAAGATGAAGTCTATACACTTGGATTCTATGTAGGAACCCAGTATTATGAAGTGGATATAAAGGCAGATACTGAAATTTACTGTTCCAAGAGCATCAATACGATTGTAAAATACAATCTTACAAAAAATGGATATCTGACTTTGCAGATGCCGGACCTTTTAACTCCGGGTCTTTATGATATCAATGGTCTTGGAGTTGTAAACTACGAGGGTGTATTACAGGAAGGACAGTAAAAATGGAAGGATTTAGTATCAATGGACTTGTCACTGCGATAATTCTGACTATTTTTGCTTACCATGTGATTCGTGGCTACCGGAGAGGATTCATCAAACAGGCAGCGTTTGTTATCAACACTATTCTGTCTGTGATTCTGGCTCCGGTTGCAATGCCTGTATTTTGGGGCATTTTCAATGAACTTGGGGTGACAGTCCAGCTGGAAAAATATATCAATGCGTTTTTGGAATCCTATTATTACAGCCATACAGTTTCAGGTGTTATGCTGTCTCCAGAATTGACGGATGGAACTTTAATAGGAGTGGATGGCGTTGCAATGGCTATCCTGTCCCAAAATGCCGGAATCATAGCCAAGAACATCATCCGGACTTTATCATATTCTTTCGGTTTTATTACCATCCGCTTATTGTTGCATTTTGTATTCCATGTGGCAGACCTCATTGCAGCACTACCAATCATTCACCAGTTTGATAAAGCAATTGGTGCATTATCTGGAGGACTGATGACTCTTTTAAGCATTTGGGTAATAACATCACTTATGTCACTATTGACTTTTATCCCTGGTGTTGGAATGGTTTTTGATATGGTTATGTCTGTTCCGGTTATCCAGGCTTTTCGTAACATCAATCCATTTCATCTACTGATACAAGTAGTAGATATGATGCGTTGACGTTTCCCACAGATAACAAAAAACAGCTTCATTGACATAAGCCTTGGCTTATGTTATAGTTGAGTTGTAAAGTGCGAATGGGAAGTGAACATGAAAATACAGAGGGATTCGCACCTGATAGAAAGAGGGAAACCCTTGAAACAACAATAATATTTTTTTGAGGATAAATCAATTTATCCAAAAAAATAAATGCAATCTGTATAAAAAGACTATATTTTTGTACAAATTTGCTGTCGCACTCCGCATGGAGTCGCACTCCGCATGGAATGGGTATGTGCAGACATGCTGCAAGTGGTTGGGTCGCACTCCGCATGGAGTCGCACTCCGCATGATACAAAAAAAAGCCATGACTTTAATATAATTTTGTCGCACTCCGCATGGAGTCGCACTCCGCATGGAGTGCGTGGATTTAAGTATCATCCAACCAACCATTGACCTGTGACAATGCTGTCGCACTCCGCATGGAGTGCGTGGATTTAAGTATTGCATTGAACAGGAAAAATAAACTGCTTTTAGGTCGCACTCCGCATGGAGTGCGTGGATTTAAGTTGGCGATATATATGTATCTATATCACACCTTATTTGTCGCACTCCGCATGGAGTGCGTGGATTTAAGTTTGAAAAATCCACTTATGAGCCAAAGCTCAACAGTCGCACTCCGCATGGAGTGCGTGGATTTAAGTCTCCGTAAAAAATACCGTTGTTAATAATATGTAGGTCGCACTCCGCATGGAGTGCGTGGATTTAAGTGTCAAAGCAGAGCTAGTTAAAGGAGGACTAATCACTATTATACCACATACAAAGTGTTTGGAGTCTACGGAAAACCTATTAAGAAAAGGAGCGGGGAAATGAGAGAAGTATATTCATTTCCATTAAGAAAGAAAAGGATTGCAGTTAAGGTCAAGAAAATAGGGGAGAATAAGTTCAGGGTAGTCCCTGGCGTTTGTGTCTTGGAAGAATCTACATTGGTCTGTGAGCAGCCATTTTTTCAAATTGTGGGAGATGATGGAGAAGAGATACCACCCACTGGAACATTTTTCTGGACGGCAGAAACTATCGACCCATATCACTTGGTTACAGATTGGTTTTAGGCTTTGACAAAAGTTCAAAAAACGCCATAGGGTCTGTGTGTGTTAAGGAAGAGGGACTGATAAAATGAAGAAACGAAAGAGAAAAGCAGAAAACGTTCTGCTGCCAACATCCGTTCTTGGAGTTATCTTGTTTGGTAGCCTTGTAAAAAACAACATGAAACTAATCCTTACAGCCATTATTCTTGCCATTATTCTATATGCGTATATTAAGGCAGTACGGAAGAACCGAGCAACGGAACGATATCTGATGAGTGGAATGCAAGAGGTAGACCATATGACGGGAGAGGAATTTGAATACTTTCTTTGTACTTACTTTAAGGAGTTAGGGTATAAGGTAAGAACCACCCCCACGGTCAATGACTATGGCGCAGATGTGATTGCTTACAAAGAGGGAGAGAAAATCGTCATACAGGCAAAGCGTTATAAGGAAAATGTAGGAATTAAAGCAGTTCAGGAAGTGATTGGTGCAAGAGAGTACTATAAGGCAGATAAAGCAATGGTCGTTACTTCTTCCTACTTTACACCAAACGCAAAGAATCTGGCTCAGTCCGGAAACGTGGAGTTGTGGGACCGGACAAAGTTAAAATCCGTCATGCAACAGGTACAGGGAAGGGTTATTATTGACGAAATGAAAAAAGACCCGGCATATCAGAACTTAGACCGGACATGTCCGATTTGCGGGGCGAAACTGATAATCAAGAGGGGAAAAAATGGTTCCTTTTATGGATGCGAAAATTTCCCGGATTGTAAGTTTACAAAATCCATGTAATGTATGGCACTTCCACACAGCGAAAGCATAGGGAAGCATAATACTCTGGAAAGGAGGGCGAAGGATATGAAGAAGTGGTATTGTGTAACTTCTTCCTTTGACAATATGGGAAGGGTAACGGCAGCAGTTACGGATGTAATCGAAGCCGAAGAATGCCCGCACAACTCCTTTCGGAGTACGACAAGAAAAGATGTATATAATGAATGGTTTGAAAACGAACAGGAAGCCAATGATTGGGTCATTCAGGCAAAAAAAGCCTGAAAAGAATCTTGTAAATGACTATCCATTATGATAAGATAAGCATATAGGTTTTTAGGATGCGTTAAAAGGTTTGAGAGTCATAAATTACGAAGGTGGTTTATGGCTTTTTTCGTTTAGAAAGGAGGGTAGAAAAGCCAGAAGGCAACAAAAATCTAAAGAACAGTAACAAAGAAAATCGTAAAAAAACAGAGGAGACTCTTGCGAGAAGTGGCAAATTATGATAGAATCATAATATGTTACAAACGTAAGACAGTTGACGGAAAATAAGGTTACAATCATCTGAGAAAGATGTGTTGTGACCTTTTTTATTTGCTCAAAATAGAATTGATAGAAATGAGCATACGCACTGACTCTTCTCAACAACTTGGAAAGGAGAAAAAGAATGAAGGTTTTAAAAAGAGATAACAGCATCGTGGAATTTGATTTACAAAAAATTGTAAATGCAATGAAAAGGGCATTCGTAGCCTGTGACAAGACCTGTCTGGATAGTATACTGGAATGGATGTCAGTCCGTACTACCGCACGTTTTCAGGATAAAATCAAAGACGATTTGATTTCCGTGGAAGATATCCAGGATGCGGTGGAAGTAGTGTTACAAGACTGTGGATATTCGGATGTGGCAAAAGCATACATTCTGTACCGCAAACAGCATGAGAGAGTGCGTAACATCGGAGATAAGGTACTTGACTACAAAGAAACCGTGAATAAGTATTTAAAAATCGAAGACTGGAGAGTGAAGGAAAACTCCACCGTAACCTATTCCATTGGTGGTCTCATCCTTAATAACTCCGGAGCTATCACTGCCAACTACTGGCTCAGTGAGGTTTACGATGAAGAAATTGCAAAAGCTCATAAGAATGCAGATATGCACATCCATGATTTGTCCATGCTAACAGGATACTGTGCGGGCTGGTCCTTAAAACAGCTTATCACAGAGGGAATCGGAGGAGTCAGTGGAAGAATTACTTCCGCACCTCCAAAGCATCTTCCTGTCCTTTGCGGGCAGATGGTCAATTATCTGGGAATCATGCAAAATGAATGGGCGGGCGCACAGGCGTTTTCGTCTTTTGACACATACCTTGCACCTTATGTAAAGGCAGATAATCTTTCTTATGACGCAGTAAAAAGAAACGTGGAATCTTTCGTATACGGAGTCAACATTCCGAGTCGTTGGGGTACACAGGCTCCTTTTACCAATATCACACTGGACTGGGTGGTTCCGGAGGATATGAAGAACCTTCCGGCGCTGGTTGGCGGTAAGGAAATGGATTTCACATACGGAGATTGTCAGAAAGAAATGGATATGGTCAATAAGGCATTTATGGAAGTCATGATTGGCGGGGATGCCAACGGAAGAGGATTCCAGTATCCGATTCCTACCTACTCCATTACAAAGGACTTTGACTGGTCTGATACGGAAAACAACCGTCTTTTGTTTGAAATGACAGCCAAGTACGGTACTCCGTATTTCTCAAACTATATCAATTCTGATATGCAGCCAAGTGATGTACGAAGCATGTGTTGCCGTTTGAGACTGGACCTTAGAGAGTTGAGAAAGAAGACGGGGGGATATTTTGGAAGTGGAGAAAACACTGGCTCTATCGGAGTTGTAACCTTAAATCTTCCAAGACTTTCCTATCTGGCAGCAGATGAAAAAGACTTTTATAACCGTTTGGATAAATTAATGGACCTTGCAGCCAGGTCATTAAAAACCAAACGTAAGGTTTTAACAAAACTTCTTGACAGCGGATTATATCCATACACCAGACATTACTTGAAGTCGTTTGATAATCATTTTTCAACGATTGGTCTTGTAGGCATGAACGAAGCTGGCTTAAATGCCAGATGGCTGAAAAAGGATATGACCCATAAGGAAACACAGAAATTTGCCAAAGATGTATTAAATCATATGAGAGAACGTCTTTCTGGTTATCAGGAACAGTACGGAGATTTATATAATCTGGAAGCAACTCCGGCTGAATCTACTTCATACCGTTTTGCTCTGCATGACAAGAAAGCATTTCCGGATATTATAACATCCGGAAATGAAAAATCTCCATATTACACCAACAGCACAAACCTTCCGGTCAATTATACCGAAGACATCTTTGATGCATTGGATATCCAGGATGAATTACAGACCCTTTATACTTCTGGTACAGTATTCCATGCTTTCCTTGGCGAAAAACTTCCAAGCTGGAAGTCAGCTGCTGCCTTGGTGCGTGTGATTGCGGAAAACTACAAACTCCCATATTACACACTTTCCCCAACTTATTCCATCTGTACAGAACACGGATACCTGGCGGGAGAGCAGAAGGAGTGTCCTTACTGCCACAAACCAACCGAAGTCTATAGCCGTATCACCGGATACTATCGTCCGGTTCAGAACTGGAATGACGGAAAGGCACAGGAGTTTACAGAGCGTAAGGAATACGATATGGGGCAGTCTCATTTTCATTCGCATAAAGAGAAAATAGGACAAGCATTGGAAAAAACCTGTCTGAAAGGCTCAGAAAAGCCGGAGAATGCAGATATTATCCTGTTTACGTCCAAGACATGCCCGAACTGTGAAAAAGCCCGTGAACAGCTCGATAGGGCGGGAATTCACTATCATGTGATGGAAGCAGAAAAAGAAAGAGATGTCTGTATCCGCTATCATGTGATGTCAGCTCCGACTCTTATCCTTACGGATGGAGGAGAGGAAATGAAACGCTATACCGGACTTTCTAATATTATGGGACTTATTAATCACGAAAAGAAAAAAGTTCACATGGCATAATTGTCAAAGTATGTTATCATAGCAGACCAAACAATGACTGCTGCCAAGTGAAAAACACAAGGGCAGCAGATACATCGAAAAGTCAACTCTAAGTTCATCAAGTAAGCTCCGCACAAAATTTTTTTTAAAAGAGTTCTGTGTGGAGCTTTTTTGTTAATGGCGAAAATACAATGCGATTGACGTAAAACTTGGCTTATGTTACAATTAACTAGCAGTGCGAATAGGAAGTGAACTGAAAATACTGGGAGATTCGCACCTGATAGAAAGAGGGAAACTCTTGAAAAAACAATAATATTTTTGCTGACAAAGCAATTTGTCCAAAAAAATAAATGCAATCTGTGTAAAAAGACTATATTTCTATACAGGATTGCTGTCGCACTCCGCATGGAGTGCGTGGATTTAAGTGCAATTTACCACGAAATGAGCAGGCTATGGTATCCGGTCGCACTCCGCATGGAGTGCGTGGATTTAAGTTAGTGATATATGTATCTATATCACAACATATTTAGTCGCACTCCGCATGGAGTGCGTGGATTTAAGTGCCCATTCACTTTTACATTTTCCTACTTCCATGTATGTCGCACTCCGCATGGAGTGCGTGGATTTAAGTCCATATGGGGCAAAGTCAAAAATTAAAACACTTGTCGCACTCCGCATGGAGTGCGTGGATTTAAGTTCACAGCATCCGACCTCATTTTGCAGTTTTGTTTTATCGCACTCCGCATGAAGTGCGTGGATTTTATCCACTGTGTCGTACCCCCCCCCTTGCTTTAGCTATGGGGATATAAGACGCTTCCATCGAATTTACGCAGCAAGTAATTGAAGATGGAATAAAATATGCCTGTATTAGATTTTGAAAGGATAAACAGGGATAATGCAAAAAGGCATCAAATTTAGAATCTACCCGAACAGGGAACAGCAAAATCTAATCCATCAGACAAGTGTGAAGAGTTTGCATTTCTTAAAATGGTAGATTCTATTGCGTTACAGCAGTCTCTGCGTGATTTGGACCGAGGTTTTGTGAACAGTAAAGACAATAAAAAGGCTATCCAAACGGGTAGCCTTTTTATTTACTATTCGTCTATTGGTTCTTCAAAATTAGTCAACAACGTGGAATCAGAATCTGTTAATTCCTCTACACTACGCAAAGTGCGATTGATGGCTCTTGTACGCCTTCCTACGATTTCTGTAAGGGTCTTGTCAGCTGTCTGGAGCTGCTTCTGTGCCTTTTCCAACATATCTCCGAATTTGACAAATTCCGATTTCACAGCCCTTAGAGTATCCCAGACTTCCTGAGAACGCTGCTCAATCGCAAGTGTTTTAAATCCCATCTGCAAGGAAGAAAGGAAGGCAGAGAGAGTAGTTGCTCCAACGGCTGTGACTTTGTATTTATCACGAAGTTCCTCGAACAATGCTACATTCTGAATGACTTCCGCATACAGACCTTCAGTTGGCAAGAACATCAAAGCAAAGTCAGTGGTCTTTGGTGGAACAATGTACTTATCATGGATATCTTTTGCAAAGACTCTGATTTTGGCTGCCAGAGAACGTCTGGCTTCATCAATGGACTGTTTATCTTCGGCATCAAGAAGCCTGTTGTAATCCTCTATTGGGAATTTGCTGTCAATAGGCAGAAGCAGTGGGGTATCATTATCATTGCCTGGGAGATTAATGGCAAATTCCACACGTTTACCATTGGCAATTTCTACGTTCATTGCATACTGGTTGGGGGCAAGAATGTCTGAAAGCAGTTTTTCCAAACGAACCTCTCCGTATGTACCACGTTCCTTTACATTGGTCAATGCGTTTTTGAGGGATTTTGCATCCGCAGCAAGGGCTTTCATTTCGCCAAGTCCCTGACCTACACTTTCGAGCTGCTTACTTACGATTTCAAATGACTGGGATAAGCGGGTCTCCAGAGTCTTTTGCAGTTTTTCATCAACTACGTTTTGCATCTGTTCCAACCTTTTTTCGTTGCTTTCCTGTAAGGCTTTTATGCTGACTTCCAAAGTTGTATTGATTTTTTCAATATTCTCCATATTGGAATTTTGAATGGTTATCAGTCTATTCTCTACCTGTTCGCCAAAAAGGTGGAGCTGTTTGAACTGTTCTGCCCGGCTTTCCTGTAATACTCTGGTGACGGATTTTCCTATTTCAAGATTGTTCTCCATCCCGCTTTTCTGTATATCTGAAAGTTGGGAAGACATATGTTTTTGAAATTCACCAAGCTGGTAATTGACTTCTTTTCGGTTGGAAGAAAGAGTATCCTGAATGCTTTTTTGAATAAAACCAAAACGTTCAAACTGCTCCGTTGTACTGTTTGCAATCTGTTTCTGTACACTTTCTCTTTGTTCATCTGATGCATGTTTCAATAAAAGTCTTATTTCTCCGAGGTCAGTTTTCTTTCTTCCTGTTATCTGCAACAGGATAAGCGTCAAGAGAAGAATGATAATTACAATTCCCAATACTTCGGATAGACCCATTTTCCAAACTCCTTTCAATTCATCATCTGTAAATTTTTAATCGTTACGTTCCGGGAGTATAGTCGTTGCAAGGACTGACAGACCAGTGGAGACCGTTTCCGGAAGAGCTGCACAGGATAGTTCCCTGTAAGTCTGTGCGAAATGTCTCAATCTCCATAACCTCCAGTTTTTCCATGGTTTCTTCATGGGGATGACCATACTTATTGTTTTTGCCACAGCTTATTACTGCATACTCAGGAACTGCCTGTTCCATCAAATCCCAGGAAGAGGAAGTTCCGCTTCCATGATGTCCGGCAACATACACGGTACAGGATAAATCAGCCCCGGAAGCACATAATTGGGCTTCACTGGTATATTCGCTGTCTCCCGTGATTAGAAACCTGTCGTTGCCATTTTGGAGCATGATAACAATGGAATAATCGTTCTTATCCTCATAATCAGTTCCAATTGGACCAAGAACTGTAAATCCGGCATTTCCAAGAGAATAGGAGCTGCCTACTTGCGGATGGACTACTGGAATACCTTTCTTGTTTGTGACATTTAGAAAGGACTCAAATACTTTTGTATCTGTTTCGTAATCCGGCGCAAACACTGTATCAGTGGGATAGGCGTTTAAAGCTCCTACAATGCCGTTTAGATGGTCTGCATCGTAGTGACTGGCAATTACATAGTCTAATTTTTCAACCCCCGCATCTTCGAGATATGAGACTACAAACGAGGAAGCATTCCGGTCCCCACCATCATACAGCATATAGTGACCATCGGACTCAATCAGGATGGAAAGCCCTTGTCCTACATCCAGAAAATGTACTTCCATGTCTGCGGGAGAATCCCCTTGCGGGACTGGGCTGGAAGAAGTGTCCGATTCGCTGCTATTTTTTGAAAGGAAACCGGAAATAAGACGGTCCACCTTTTGAATGACCTCTGCATCTTTTGAGGAAACAGATTTGTCTGCCAAAGAAATAAGGCTTTCATGAATCGGACTTACAGGCTTTTGCTCACTTCCGACAAAAAATAGCAAAGAAGCGTTCAAAACAAGAGCCAGAAGTGAGAGAATGCATCCCGCCTTGGCAGTCTTTTTGTAAGAAGAACTTCGATAGCGGAAGAGAGTGGAAAGACCAAATAAGATTCCACATAGTCCGAATACCAGCCCCATTTTTGTCCCAAATAAAAGGATGGAAAGAATGGCAAAGAAGAGAGCCAGGTATTTGCTGTTGATTCGTTTCAAGGGCATACACTCCTTTTCTTTTTATTATTGTTTTGTCGTTGGATACAGAAAAAACTTTCGGGACCGGGACAGCTTTGTGATTTGATTATATCACAAAAGAATGGGTAGAGTATACCACCTGTCTCTTATACACATCTCCGAGCCCACGAGACGCGTAGTAA
>OWJB01001489.1_pt1 | contig 10449 bp, 8 predicted proteins | sample 1732861 | NCBI WGS metagenome assembly OWJB01 (sample SAMN05065762, study PRJEB22554) | human gut metagenome | biome: ENVO:2100002; feature: ENVO:00000062; material: ENVO:00002003 | host: Homo sapiens | place: USA
GATTACTACGCGTCTCGTGGGCTCGGAGATGTGTATAAGAGACAGCTTCCATATTGAGGAATATTTTTATATACATACATTGTATAAGTCATTCCATTTATAACTATTCTTATGTCACCTGTTCCAAAACCATTTCTAACCAACCATTTTGCAACAGGACACCAGATTGATGTATTATCTGAACGAATCTGCAAACTGAATATTCCTGTTTTGTAGTTTCCGTATGTAGATGTTACTGCAAAAATAATATTACTGTCTCCATAACCAGACATTGTCTGAGAAGCCACTTTGTACCACCCATTTGTGCTTGCGTTATCACTCCCAACAAAACAAGTTTTCCTAACCGTCGTATTTATAGAAATATTAGAACTTCCATCAAAAACTGCCGATCCAGAAGCGTCCCCAGTTAATGAAATATTTCTTGCAGTTGCTATTTTTTTTGCCGCTCCTGCGGTTGCGTTACTTATATACGATTTTATTTTACTCCACAGCTTCAAAAGTCCTGTTTCATCTAAATAACTTGCCATCTAATCACCATTCCTTATGTAAGATTTGTATCCATCCATGTGTTCGTGATCGCAGATATTTGGAATTTTTCCCCTAGTGCATCCCACGCTTTTCCGTTCCATGCAACATTCATCCCTGCAGCTCCATAAGATGATGCTGCTGCAATATCGTAAACATCTCCTGTTGTTTGTCCAGATGTTGGTAATTTATCTTCTGTTGCCACGGATCCTTTGTATTTATAAACACCTGTGATTTCAGATTTCTTTGCATATGTACTTGATAGCGTTGCATTTGTTGGTAACTCATCGATCTTCTTTTTATCTGCCGCAGTCATAAGCCCATGTGAAGATTGCGTCGCATCATTGTATGTCGTATTGTTATCAGGCGGAACACTCCATGTTCCGTCTGATCTTAAATACCTATTAGCTGCACCTGCTGCAGGTGCTGGTGCCAATCCGTGTGTACCTGCTGCGGATGTGGTTGCTCCTTTCATATCGCTATACGTGGTATTATTATTATCTGCACCCCATACTGCAGTACCATCCGAATCCCATCTTAAGATCTGTCCAGCACTACCACCAGATGGAATATGTTTGTTTCCGCTTGTCGTAGGGTGCGTATATTTATTCGCTCCTTCTGCAATTCCTGCGAGCTTTGCTTTTTCTACTGTTGTATAATCATTTGTAGATAACCCTTTGCCATCTACTTTGTCCACTTTATTTGCGATCATATTCGTTATCTTTGCTACTATCTTCTGCCAGAAATATGAGACACCGTTTAAATCAAGATAATTATTATCTGCCATTCATTTTCTCCTTTAATTTAAGATCCCCTCTAAAACTTCATTTGTGATTGGTTCCAGGCTTAATCCTGGAAGGTTGTACATTTCTGTTCTAACTTCACTTATCTGAGCCTTTAAATTTACAGAATCGTTTACCTGTTTGTCTGTCAATGTACTGATTGTTCTTCCAAGAGTTATTTTATTATTTGTTGGATTCTCAAGATCTAGTTCATATTTACTTACAAGATAATACGTACTCACATCTCCAAACGTACTCATGATTCCGTGTTGTGTCGAAATACAAGGAACAAGATCTCCCAACCTGATAGAATTTATATCTACATCAATCATATGAAGATCCACTGCAGTAAGTTCAATTGTAATTGCCAGATTGATACACGTTTGCAGATATTTCTTGGCTTCTTCTAATAATGTGTCTGGATCATAAATATCCGAAAAATCAACCTTATCATAAATCCATCCATATAAATTTACCGCTTCTTGGTTATATACATAATCTGTCCCATCATGGCCATTTGCCGCTTTAATATCGACATTTTTATTATCAACAACTGCTCCCAGCGGGATGATCGCTGTTTTAATATCTTCTGCCTTCGAATACTTCTTTAGATCAAGCAGATTCTCTCCAAAACGGATCACTTGATTACTTACTTTCCCATATTGTTTTACATAGTCAAGATATCGGATTCCGTTTTCATGCCTTACTCGAAGATAGCCGTCATATTTACCTAAAAAATTAGAACTAAGAAAATCCCATGTCTTTTCATAGTTCGTAGACAATTTTGTAATGGTTACGCTATCTATATCAATTACTCCAATTGTAAAACGCTTTTCTTCTTCTACCTGCGCGTTATGTTCTTCAATTAGCCTTTTGAATATTTTGACATTTGTATCTGCCTGACCTATTTCTGTTGTTTCGGTACCATAATCATGTGCACGTTGTACTGAATCTAACAAAAAAGCAAGCTCCCCTTCACAGGAAATCTGGCCAGTGTTTTTGAAGTCTTGTTCATTTGTCAGACTTCTTCCAGAAAACAATAATTCATCATCCTCATACACTTCGATCTTAGATTTTAATTTGTTTATGCCATTTACATGAGGATGTGTTGAAAGCATACCAAAATCTAGATTCCCCGTTTTGTTTAACTCCAATGAAATTTTCGGTGAAAGCACTTGATAATCCGGATCACGAATATCATGCAGCACTTTCCCATCACACAATATTCTATACATTTACAAACTGCCTCCTCGATAATCGATTGAAATAACGCCAGTTCCTTTGAACGTTAAAATATTATCTCCTTCCGTCAACCAGATGTTAAATACTTTATTTCTACCTGCGAGAAGTGAATATTCCGTATCATTGAAACTGACTTTCATTGCCGTATTACATTCAATCACTGGAATGACCCGTTTTCTTCTTCCTGAAATACATAACTGATACTCTCCATCGACTTTAATATCCTTATATTCTCTTATAATATCTGTTTCAAAATTAAAGGTATCCCATTTCCAGTCTTCAAGGGATGAATATCTTTCATACTTATACGGATCGACATCTCCTGAAATCACAAGTTTTCCATTTACTCTGTCAGTTTTTTCAACGTCAATTGTGAGTCTTCCAATATAATAAAAACTAGGATCTGTATCGAATATGATCTTCACCCTCTTACCCACAAGATAATTTGCAATTTCAGAAATGCACATTCCCCACTGAAAGAAATCTTCGTCCGGAGTTTCAAACTCTAAAGAGATGTTTCGGTTTTTATACTTCACATCTCCGCCAGTAATCGCTTCTGTGATATCCAGTGTTCCGTCTGCCCCTGGAATATCCTGTTCATAAGTTTTTGGCTCTGGAAAACCAAGAGTGATCGCAGTCCATCCAAGGTTCCAATCTCTCAATGTATGTTTTTCTCCAATCATTACTCCTAATGCTCCGCCTGCCATTTTACACACCTCCTCTTGATTTTCTGGTTGCAATCGTATTCAGCTCTGTATCCATATACGGAGCAATCATTCTTGTAATTTCTCGTCCATCTACGATCACTGGAACTTCAATTCGTTCTGGTCCAGTATAAACTACTGATGGCGTTCCATCAGATGATTCTGTTTGCACAACTGGCTGCATTCTTGTTGTGATCGTCTGCATCTGCAGGTTGATCGCATCCTGCATCCTTGACTGAATATCTTGAACATTCAACTTCGCTTTCGCAAATTTCTGTGCCATGTTCTGAGAAATCGTTCCCATTTGTTTATACAGATTTGGCGCTTCTTTTTCATGTCCTTTGATTGCTCCCTGAATATCATAAGAACCAATCTTTGCAAATTCTCGAGATGGGGAATGAATCTTAAGTGTCTTTTTGGCTGTCTTAATAATATTCTGGCAGATTTTCTTCATGGATTTGCTGAGGTTTCTGGTTTCGCTTTCCATACCTGCAGTTAATCCCTTGGCAATATTAACTCCTGCCTGTTTCATCTCTTTCTGCAGATCATCCGTTACTGTTTTCATTTCAGATTCATAATTTGCCTGAAGTTTTGCGAGATCATCTCCAAAGAAGTTTTCAGAAAATGTTTTGGACATATTCTGCTGCTGATTCCACTTATTAATGTAAGCCTGCTGTTCAGTTTCTGACATATGCTGGAACCATGCCATATAAGCGTTTCCTGCATCAATATCCATTCCGAGAATCTTTTCCATCATAGACTCAGGAATCTTGTTTTCTAGCAACTTCAAGTTCTTTTGATACTTTTCAATGTCCATGATATTCTGATCAAGGTTATAGATATTTCCCCAAGATTGCTGTTTATCAGTTAAACTGTCCATCTTGCTCTTGATGTTGTTATACGCTTCCTGATATTCATCAGATAAGTCTTGTAACTTTTCCTGTGCAATCTTGTTTAATCGATCAGCTTCTTTCTCAAATGCATCATTGTAAGCTGCTGCAGTTTTCTCTCCGGCAGTTTTTAACTGCTTTTCTTCTGCATTGTTTTTTGCTTTTAGATTTTTCAGCTGTTTCTTTAATCGCGCTTTTTCTTTCTTGTTCTTAGTTTTGCTGATTTTATCTTGTAACTTCTGCTCTTCCTTATCGTGCTTAGAGGAAACCTTACTTGTCTGCTGATCAATGATTTCTTGTACGGTTTCTGATGATCTTGACTTTGCTGTGTTGAGTGCTTCAGATATACCAGACACTAGGTTGTTCCCGATATCGGAATAATTTCCTTTCTTGGATGCAGTCTTAGCTGCAGATAATGCTTCATTCACAGAAAGCTTCATTTCTGCATTGAGTTCTGTCTGCCCTTCTCTAACGCCCTTTGCCACACCTTTTGGAATATTCTTTCCAATCGCATCTTTATATACACGAGATGGTGAATGGATTCCTAAGGCTGTGGCTGTGGCTTCTACGGATGCATTTGCCATCTCTCCAGAAGCATTTTCTACATCTTTGGTATGCTTTCGGATACCTACTGCCATTCCTAACGGCATCCATTTTCCTACGTCACTTTCCATGACACGGGATGGCGAATGAATCTCACCTTCTGCTTTTGCGGCTGCAACTGCAGCTCTTACCGCTTCTCTTGCGGCTGCTGATACAGCATCAGAGTTTGATCTGATACCAGATGCTAATCCAAGAGATAAATTACCACCAACGGATACAAAAGAAGATTTCTGCGCACTTGCTCCGGAAGAACCTGCTTTAGATACTTTTGAACCGGCAGATTTTACTGTTCCGGACTTTGCTGTGATCCCTTTAGAAAATTCCGATGTCATCTTTCCGCCGGCTGTTTTTGCTTTGCCCGAACCAGAAGCAAGCCCTGCTGCGGTTGTTTTGCTGATTTTATCTGCAGCTGATTTTGCTTTACCAGATCCTTTTGAAAAAGAAGATAAATAACTATTAAACGATTGAACTCCGGCACTTGAATTATTCGTAGCAGTAATCTTACTTGCTTTTTTAATTGCTGTGCTATTTTTCTTAACTGTAGTAGCTGCTTTTCCTGTTTTGGTTGCAATAGCATCAAACGAGCTTGCTGCAGCTGAATTATCTACCTTGCCGATTTTTAAACTGTTTTTTATCTTTGTTGCCTGGCTTTTTGTCTTTTGTGCTGTACTATCAATAGCTTTTGTAAGACCAAATGCATTCTGATCTCCAGATAAGTCTATCTTTGTTAGTTCTTTGATTGCATCTTGAACCGGCGTCTTTCCTTGTGCAACTTTCGTTGCAAGTTCTGTTGGAATCTTAGATCCATCAATTCCTGCTTTTGTTATTGCTTCCTGGAAAGAAATCATACGACTTAATGCGGCCGCTGCTTCTTTCGGTTTTCCACTACCAGATGTGATCGCATTTGCTAAATAGTCCGGTACCTGTATACCACCTTGCTGTGCCTTAGCTTTCAGATCTTCGAACGTGACAAGATTTTTTACTGCCTGCACAGACGTAGGGACCGCATATTGTCCGGAACTAATTCCTTGCGCTACGCTATCAGGAACTTTAACACCTGCATCCTTTGCCTTTTGGATCAGATCGGTCCAATTGATCGCATTCTGCATCTGTTTTGCAGCACTCTTAAATGATATAGATCCATCAGAAATCCCTTTTGACAGATACTGTGGTATCTTCATACCTTGTTCTTGCATCTTGGCCAACTGATCGGAATTAACCAGATCATCTAATTTGATCAAGCTCTTTAATTCTTTTCCAGATGTTGGATTTGCATAAACACCCTGTTTGATTCCCTCTCCAACAGATTTTGGAATATCACTCGCTTTAATCTTTGCCTGTTTGGCCAGATCATCTAAAGATTTCAGATACTCTGTATAATTTGCCTGTGCTGTATATTTGTCTGTGTATGCAGTCAGTTCTTTTTGTGCTGCATTTAAGTTTTTACCACTTTGCTCAACCGCCTTATTGGCTGTCATCATTGCATCATAGTATTTTGTCAGATCATTAGAAGCTTTCTTATATTCATCACTGCTTGTTGTTATCTTTCCCTGATTTACCTTTGCGGTAACCTGATTCATTTTTTCAACAGCGGCATTATATTTGTTTGTTGCTTCCGTCTTTTTCTTGATAGCTTTTTCATTCTCAATATCGGCTTTGGCTACTTTAGATGCTGCACTTTCCATGCCTTTTTGATAAGCCTTGGCCATTGCCTGTTCTTTCAATGCTGCGATGTTTTTCTTGATCGCAGAAGTAGACTTATTTAGCTTATCTGCTTCTTTGTCATACTCAAGATTCAGCCCTGGTAATAATTCATTTAATTGTTTAACTACACTTACAATCTGTGCTTTTGTCCCAGCGCTCTTATGCTCAACATTCATCAGTTTTGTTAATCTCTGATACAACTGATCTGCCTGAACACCATTTGCACGTGCAGAATCTACATTTTTCTGATTTTCTTTATGTAAGCTCTTGATCGATGCTGCCATCTCTTCTTGTTTCTTTTTGAGTTTTGTGCACGAAGAATAGTATCGATCTGCTTCTGTAACCGCTTTTTTCTGTGTCAGTGTGTATGCTGCGACTCCTGCTACTAAAGCACCTACTGCAACAACTCCTAAACCTACTGGACCGCCAAGTGCTGTACATGCTGCATTAAAAGCTCCTGTTGCTGCTGTCGCAAGAGAAATCTTACCTGTAGAGATTCCAACAACTGTCTGCAATGCGGTCAAACCACCCTGTTGTGCCACTAAGGTGATTGCATTTGCCTGCTCCATTGTTTTTAAGGCACTAAAAGCTGTAGTTAATGCTGTAACTCCTTTAGATGCAGTGTTGAAAACTTTAACTCCGGCCCAGGCACCCATGAATGATGTCGCAAGCGGAATAACTACGCCCATGTTGTCCCCAAGCAGTTTTGTAGAAGCGGCCAATACTTTTACTCCACCTTTGCCGGTTACCATAGCCACTTTTCCAAGATTTTCAACGGTATTTATAGCTTCCTTCGGAACAATTTCTTTTATTCCACCCTTTTTTAATTTGCTAGATAGGATTCTTAATTGCTTTGTCCCAACACCAACGGCTTTTGTTAAAGGTGTCTTAATATCTTCATAGATACCAATTCCCACCGCTTCTGCTGCCGACCCAAGATCATACAATGCTCCCTGCAGATTATTGTTCATGACATCTGCCTGTTTCTTGGCTGCACCGGAAGAATTATCAATTGCCTTCTGCAGTTTATTGAAATCGGAATCAGATGCATTTACGATCGCTAGCAGACCAGACATTGCTTCCTGTCCTGCAATAGCTGCAGCATACTGGGATTTCTGACTATCTGTTAATCCAGAGAACTTTTCTCTTAATTCCGCCATCGTCTGTCTCATTGGCTTCATGGATCCATCAGCTTTTGTTGTGCTGATACCCAAAGCACTCAATGCTGCCGCTGCATCTGTTGGCGGTTTTACAAGTCGCGTCAGGATAGATCTTAACTCTGTACCTGCCTGTGATCCCTTGATTCCGGCATTTGCCATCAGTCCAATTGCTGTAGCTGTATCTTCAATACTGTATTTCATGGATCCGGCCAAAGGTGCAACGTATTTAAAGGTTTCTCCCATCATTGCAACATTTGTATTAGAACTACTAGATGCTTTCGCCAGTACATCGGCAAAATGTCCAGAGTCCTTTGCTTTCAATCCAAAAGCGGTCATTGAGTCTGTTACAATGTCAGATACTGTTCCAAGATCTTCTCCGGAGGCTGCAGCTAAGTTCATAACACCAGACAATCCAGAAACCATCTGATTTGTTTTCCATCCTGCCATAGCCATGTACTTAAGTGCTGTAGCTGACTCTGTAGCAGAGAACTTCGTTGTAGCTCCCATCTGCTTTGCTTTTGCAGATAGCTTTTCCAGGTCTTTTCCAGATGCTCCGGAGATCGCCTGGACCTCGCTCATTCCTGCTTCAAAAGACTTGCCTACATCGATCGTCTTTTTTGCGGCCGCCACAGATGCAACTCCAATTACTGCTGCAGATTTTTTCATCAATCCGGCCATCTTTGATGTTGCACTCTCTGTACTTGCTACTGTACTTTGATTAGATTCTTCCCAAGACTTTTTTGCGCCATCTGCACTTTCTTTTGCAGTATCCTTTACCTTTTTATGAGACTGCTGCATCTTCGTAGATGCGGATTCTGTTCCTTTTGCTGCTGAATCAGCTCCTTGTTTGGCTGCCTGTCCTGCTTTCGATGCTGAATCCTTTGCACTCTTTTCTACTTGTTTTCCGGTTTTCTCTGCTGACTTAGCAACTTCTTCTACACTCTTTTGTGCCTGATCAGAAGCTTTATCTATCTCCTGTGCTGTACTCTTAGAAGAAGACTCAACTTCTTTCTTAAGATCGTTTAATCCTTTTTCTGCACCAGAATTATCCAGTTTGGTTTCTATTGTAACTGTACCATCTGCCATGTCTTCACCTCGTCAAATAACTAAAATTCTAAAGTTTCTAAGCTATTTGACGTCCTGGGTGCTCAACCTGCAGATCCAAGCTCTCGCCTGTTCGCTTCTCTTATCACAATATTCCTGACAGATCACCGCCATTTAGCAGTATCTGTGTTATCTCATCCTGCCTCTTCTTTTCTTCTTTGCTTATCTCATCCGGAAGTGCATAGATTTTTTGCATCTCCCTTATCCTTTTTCTCTGTTCTTTGTCAAAATTCTTTAACTCTGCCCCGCGATATCCAATGATCTCACAGATTTTGCAATCATCATGCAGGGCACTAAATAATGACATGAACTTCCACCAATGCAAGAAATCAACTTCAAACAGATCAATCTTATAATCCTGCATAAACCCTGCATTGATATAATCAAAATCATATTCAAAGCTGATCACTTTTTTCTTTGTTTTTGTTTTTGATTGTTTATCTTCCTTACCACAGGAATAAAACCACAGCATTTTTTCCATAGCTTCTTCCAGATCATCCGGAACATTATCTTTGTAAAAGAGCTTTAGCGCATCATAATATTTTGCATTTTGAATCGCATCTTTTTCTTCAATATCGATCTCTTTCATCATCTCTGCTGCAAACTTCTTTTGATCATCTGTAACTTTTTTTCCAAAGATAATCCCTTCAACATTCATGATTGTTCTGAAATCAGCATCAATCTTATATGTTTCACTCCCGATATCTACTGACACCGGGAGTTCTCTTCTGATCATTCAGCTCCTAACAACTTAGACAGTTCATTGACTCTCTTTTCATGATCTGCTAACTGTGAATCTCTGATAGAATAAAGCTTCTTAACTGCTTTCGTTCTTTCTGTCAGATCATGTTTAGCAGTAAAGATTTTATCTGCAGAACCTTCTCCAAATACTGCATCAAAAAACCTACTCATGATTTCTGACTCGTTTGCAACGCCTTCTGGACCCATCATTCCATCTTTTACATTCTTTTCTTCGTACTCTCCAAGTTCCTTCCACATCTCTTTGCTTGCATCATTAAACTTCTTCATCATATCTGCATCCAGAAAATTAAATGCAAGCTTCTCTCCATTCCAAATAAACATATATCTTACTCCTTAATTCTAATTCCAATCTTCGCTTCGGTTTCGTTTACTCTGTCGCTGAATCCGGTGTAAATGTCTTTGTCTTTGTATCAAATTTACCCATAACAGGATCTCCTTTGTCGTGAAGTGTTCCCTCAACCTGTAATTCTCCGTCATTATCAGAGAAACTTGAAATTTCAGCAGCTACGGTAAACATACGTGCTTTGAATACTGTCCCAGTGGTATCTCCTTCTACTTTTTCATCCAGATCAACGCGAACAAATTCACGTTCTGCATCTGCTCCTGTTTTTCTCTCTTTACCAATACTGACCAGATCTTTAATGACCTTTTCGCTTGGAATCTGATCGGCTGTAAATCCGTGCTCACCTTCATAACTTGTAATGCTTGATGTGGATGATTTATCATTGATATATTTTTTGCTCGTTGTCTGTGCTCCTGGATCTTCGTTCAACTCTGTAAAACCAGTTCCCATTAATTCGAACGCTTCAGACACCTTTAAATAAGATGCTTCCTGATAACGCTGTTTTACTGTTTTGCTTGCTGTTTCTGCCATTTTATATTCCTCCTAATTTCTGATAATAAATTAATTGGCACTGAATCTGATACTGTGCTTTAGTCGCATCTGCGTTAAACACATAGCCATTTGTCAGTG